>Ga0209383_1000026_pt1 | contig 110966 bp, 112 predicted proteins | sample CoawatmetaG02DNA_FD_187510 | JGI IMG/M metagenome (GOLD analysis project Ga0209383, IMG submission 187510) | Marine microbial communities from the West Antarctic Peninsula - Coastal water metaG029-DNA (SPAdes) (version 2) | ecosystem: Environmental > Aquatic > Marine > Coastal ...
TATTTGTTTTTAATTTATTTTTTAATTCTTTATAGCCTTCATAATCTTCAGGCGCTATTGGTTCTTCAAACCAATAAACACCAAGGTCGTCTAACCCCCTACCAACATATAAAGCATCTGTTGTGTTATAAGCATGATTAGCATCAACCATTAATTTGTAATCTTCTCCGATTACTTTTCTCACAGCTGCAACTAATTCAAGATCTTCTTTTGGTCCTAAACCAATTTTCATTTTCATAGCTTTAAAGTTTTTAGATTTTATTTTTTCAGCTTCCGCTTCGAACAAAGGTATTAATTCTTTTAATGGCTTTTTTTGCAACATCATTCCATAACCATAAACTGCAACCTCATTATTACACTTGCCACCGATTAATTGATAAAGAGGTAATTTAGATTTTTTTCCTAAAATATCCCATAGGGCAATATCAAGACCTGAGAGTGCCTGAATTGGCATTCCCTTCTGTCCGCTATCCCTTAGTAAATTATAAACTTTATGCCAAATTTTTTCCTTATTGATGGGATCTTCCCCTAAAACCATTGGAGCAATTACATTTTCAATAATAAATTTATTAGCTAATGCAATATTTCCAGGTCCAAAGCATTCACCCCATCCGGTAATGCCTTCGTCTGTTTCAACACACACTAAATGTACTGTGCGATGTTTATAATACTGTTGTGAATAACCTAACTCTTTATCTAACTCATAACGCAAAACATGACTTTTTAAAGATGTGATTTTCATAATTTAAAGAGCAATATCTCATTAATATTTGATACGAACAAGAGCTAGAAAAAGTTAAAATTACTTCAAATGTGTTGATTCTATTGAATTAAATTTAATGACAAAAATTATTTAAATTAAAAAGCAGATTTCTTTGTAGATTTTTTGAAAGGTTTTTTTTTAAAACTTCCAGGTTTCTTTTTGAACTCAGAGGGTTTACCACTTTTTTCACCATATGAGCTTCTACTATCGTCTCGTTTAAATCTTGAGGCTGGTCGACTATCACTTCTACTATCGTCTCGTTTAAATCTTGAGGCTGGTCGACTATCACTTCTACTATCGTCTCGTTTAAATCTTGAGGCTGGTCGACTATCACTTCTTCTGTCGCTAAAAGATCCTTTTCTATCATCTCTTTTTTCACCAAATGAACTTCTACTATCGTCTCGTTTAAATCTTGAGGCTGGTCGACTATCACTTCTTCTGTCGCTAAAAGATCCTTTTCTATCATCTCTTTTTTCACCAAATGAACTTCTACTATCGTCTCTTTTTTTAAATCTTGACGAAGATCTGCTGTCTGAAAATCTGTCTGAACCTCGACTTCCGCGTCTATCAAAAGATTTTCCACCTCTTCTTCCTCCGCCTCCTCTTCGTTCACCACTATTTTTATCTTGCTTGAAGTTAGGATCGATTAATCTTTGTATAGCATTCCATTTACTTCTGTCGTCTCCACCTATAAAACTTAAAGCTGAACCTTCTGCTCCAGCTCTAGCAGTTCTTCCTATACGGTGTATAAAATCTTCTGGTAACTGAGGTAAATCAAAATTAATAACATGTTTTATAGCTGGTATATCAAGACCTCTACTCGCTACATCGGTTCCGACTAAAATTCTAAAATGTGCATTTCTAAAGGCTTTGATTACTTTGTCTCTTTTGTTTTGTCTTAAATTTCCGTGAATAGCATCAGCATCATGATCATCATATTTTAATCTTTTAACCATTTTTTCTGCACCTCTTCTGGTCTTAACAAAAATTAAAATAGCGCCTTGTCGATTATAAATTTCTTTAATAAGTTGATTATATTTATCGCCATCTTTTACATGAATAACTTCTTGTTTTATTTTATCAATCGGTGTTGAAGTTGAACCTACTGATATCCTGACCGGGCTTCTTAAGTATCTTTCAGCAAGGCGAACAATATTGTTTGCTAGCGTTGCAGAAAATAATAAAGTTTGATGTTTTTCTGGTACTGTTTTTAAAACTTGATTAATCTGTGGTGTAAATCCCATATCAAGCATTCTATCGCTCTCGTCTAGAACAAGAAAAGTGGTGTTTTGTAATTTTAATGTTCTTCGTTCTAAGTGATCATTAATTCTTCCTGGTGTACCTACAATTAATCTTGGATTTCTTTGCATCTGTCGCAATTGTTTTTGCATTGAGTCTCCACCAATCAATAAAGCTGTTCTAATGTTTCCTTTGCCAATTAAACTCGTCATGGTTTGCATAACTTGCGTCGCTAGTTCTCTTGTTGGAGTCATCACTAGAGCCGTATCTTTTTGAGTTTTTAAAAGAAAGTTAACTAAAGGGATGCCGAATGCAGCTGTTTTTCCTGTTCCTGTCTGAGCTGTTCCTAGAATATCTTTTCCCTCAAGGGCTACCGGTATGGCTTGTGCCTGTATAGGCGTTGGCGTTTTAAAATTAATGACTGCAATTGCATCCATTAAAGTTTTTTCTAGATTGAGTGAGTTAAAATTTTCCATAATTTCTGCTTGAAAGACGTTTCTAAGCTATTATTATTACGCATCTATATACGTTTGTGGAAGGTTTACAACTTTTTTGATAAGTTAAAGCGTGCCAAGAAAGAAAAAACGAACCTTTGTGGAGTATCTAAAGCTAAAAAGAAAAAAGAGAAATACAAAAGGTATATTAAAAATAATTAAACAGGTGAATAAAAATGTCAAAAAGATATAGCGGAAAATCCTTCAAAGACTCAAGTGTGATGAAAAAATCTAAGCTGAGCATTAAAGAAAAAAGAAAAATAAAAAAAGACAAACAAAAAAAATAGAATGTGTGGACGATATGTTGTGACTAAGCCTGTAACTAAAACTGCAGATTTAGTTAAAGCTAACATTAAAGTAGAAGATAAGGATAATTATAATGCTCACCCTACTCAAAAACTTCCGATCATAAAATCTTATACTAACGGTATGGCACTAGAAAATTACTACTGGGGCCTTGTACCTTCTTGGGCCGAAGATAAAAAGGATTTTAGACCATTGATTAATGCACGATTGGAAACCTTAATGGAAAAAACTTCCTTTAAAAAACTTATACAAACTTCAAGGTGTGTAGTTATTGCAGACGGATACTACGAATGGAAAAGAGAAGAGAAAGAAAAAATTCCTCATTATTTTACTAGAACAGATAGCGGTTTAATGTTCCTTGCAGCTATACATCAAAATAACCAATTTTGTATAATAACCAGAGAAGCTACTGATAAAATAAAAGATATTCATCATCGTGAACCTTTGGTTATGGATGAGGAACAAATTTCAAATTATTTGAATATTAAAAAAGAGGGTATGGACATCCTTCAAACTATTAATCCACCTGTATTAAAGTTTTATAAAGTAAGCAAAGATGTTAACAAGCCAATTAATAACGATCCATCTTTGATTAAATCTTTGGCTTAACGATAGTTAGGTGTCCCATTTTTCTTTTTTCTTTTATTTCTGACTTAAAGTAATCAAAAAAAAACTCATTTTCAGGATATGATTTTTCTCTATAAGTTTTAATTTCTCCACCAATAATATTTATCATTTCCGCGTTGCAAATTTTTTTTAATTCTACTTTTTTAAGATTACATACTGCTCTAATATGATTTTCGAACTGGCTAACGTTATAGGTGTTGATGGTTAAATGTCCTGAGTTATGTACTCTTGGCGCTATTTCATTTACGAGTAAATTATTTTCTTTATCAATAAAATATTCAACACACATGGTTCCAATATAATCTAATTTTTCTGCAATCAGCCTTGCGTATTGTTTTGCTTTTTCAGAAATAACTTTGTCGATATCAGCAGGTATTGTTGACCTGCTAAGCATTTGATTAATATGAAGATTCTCAATAGGTTCATAAATTACAAAATCATTGTTTAAAAATCTTGTAATAACAACAGATATTTCTTTTTTTAGATCTACTTTTTTTTCAAGAATATATTCTTTATTAAATTCTATATCTAATTCATTAGTATCTTCTTTATTTTTCAAAGCAAATTGACCTTTTCCGTCGTAACCTAAGGTGTTTGTCTTGAGAAGTCCTGGTAGTAAATCTTCATTGTCTAAAATATCGAGTTTATTTTTAATTAGAGCGTAATTTGTTGTTTTAATTTCTATGTCATTAATAAAATTTTTTTCTGTAAACCGGTTTTGAATAGTTTGATTAATAGATGGTTTTGGGAAAACTGGCTTTGACTTTGAAATATGTTCAAGAACTTTAAAGGGTATATTTTCAAATTCAAAGGTAACAACGTCTACTCTACTTATAAAATCTTCAATTTTTTTTAATTTATCATATTCTGAAATTATAATTTCATCGCAAAAATTTTTTGCTGGAGCTTTTAAATCGTTACTTAAGACAATCGTTTTAATTTTAAGTTTTTTTGCAGCAGTAGCTAACATGCTACCTAACTGACCACCTCCAATAATTCCTAAAGTAAGGATCGGTTTAATCATTCTTACTTAGGTTTTTTTTTAATAGCAGCGGTTTGTAACCTTCGCCACTTTTCTAAATTTTTTTTAGTTTTAATTTCAGACAAACTGATTATAGATGCAGCGAGAAGTCCTGCGTTAAAAGCACCGTTTTCGCCAATTGCAACTGTCCCAACAGGCACACCTTTTGGCATTTGAACAATGGAAAGTAAACTATCCAACCCTTTTAATTTTTTAGTTTCTATAGGAACTCCTATTACAGGTAAGGTGGACATAGATGCAATCATTCCAGCTAAATGTGCCGAACCACCGGCGCCGGCTATAATCACAACAAAATTATTCTTTACAGCAGATTTTGCAAATTCAAACATTCTATCGGGTGTTCTGTGAGCTGAAATAATTTTTGTTTCATATCTAATTTTTAATATTTTTAATATTTCTTCACATCTTCTCATTATGGAGTAATCTGACTGACTTCCCATTACGATAGCTACTTTCTTATCTTTTTTATTTATTATCATTAGAGTTAATTTAGCAATTAAAATTATAAAGACAAATTCTTATTTATTAAATATTATAAGTTAACTTTTATTGCTTCAATTAAATTGGTAACACTTTGCGCACCAGAAATGTACGTCTTATTGTTTATCTCAAGAAATGGCACTCCATTAATTCCCATACTTCGAGCAACACCATCGCTATCATTAATATCACTCATTTCTTTATCTGAGGAGAATGAATCAATAATTTCTTTTTCATCTATATTTTGAGATTTGCCGATTGAAATTAAAATATCAATATCTCCAATATTTTCTCCTTTTGAAAAATATGAATTATATATTTCACTTAATACCTGGTGGCCAATTTTTTTTGTAAATGCTAATTTTGTCAAAATATGTGAAAGACGTGTATTTGGAGTAATTTGAATCTTATCTAAATCAAATTTTAAATTCTCTTTCAGGCCCTCTAAAGCCATACTATCATACATCGATTGAGCTGCTTCTTTGCTTCCAAATTTAGATTTTAAATAATCTAATCTATGAATACCTTTCTTGGGCATATCAGGATTTAACTGAAATGGTTTGTGCTCAACATCAAATGATATTTTTTCGAAGTTATTTAATGCCTTCAATAGTCTTGAATGACCTATATAACACCAGCCGCATATAGTATCTGCAAATACTTTAATCTTCATAATATAGAAGGCTATAAAGCATTTTCATAGATAATAGAATAAGTTGATTTAGAATTCTTAAAGTCTTGTTTAAACTGCTTTTTTACTAACCCAGTATACCCAAAGACTAATATTGGTTTAGTTTTTTAATTTAAACATAGATTTTTTTTTACAACGTATATTTTGACTCTAATTGTTATTTTCTTCTTTTTATTTAATATCTGCATCTTACTAAAAATTAAACTTCAATCATGAAATTTTTTTCAATCTAGACTAACTGTTTGGCTCATAGTGTTAAAATAGGTAAACGTTGTACTAGCCCAACAGCTGACGCTAGCTTTAAAAATCTTTTTTTTGGATAGTTGATGAGACAACTATTGACACTTTTGATCATAAAATAAAAAAACTGCTAAAAAATAGCTAAAAATAGTATCAATTAATAATTAATTTGGTAAGTATTGCACAGTATGAATTTAACTATTCTAATAATACTGTGCCTAGCTATTACTGCTGCTTTAATAATCTTTCCTTTGATTATTTCATATAAAGCAGAGAAGACTAAAAAAGAAAGTGAATGGGATAAAATTGCTAACTATGGAAAAGATATAAATAAAAAATCCCGTAATAAAAAATTGCATTAAGTTTTTCAATATTTTGTGAAAAAATCACTTTTACTTCTTTTTATTTTTATATTGATAAACCCTATGAATTCTATGGAAAAAAAACCCTATCATCATAACTCAGATGGAACGTTTAGGAATCCTGAAGGAAGCCCTGCGAAGACTGGATCTGGTAAATTTTCTTATAAAACTTTTAACGAAGAAAGAAAAAAAATTAAAATAGAGTTTCCTTCTAACCACGTTGTGCCTAGAGATAAAGTATTAAAAGATTTAGAAGAGAATAAAAATGAAGATTATATTGCGTGGATTGGACATGCCACATTTATAATCAAATTAGGTAATACTACCATTATTACCGATCCTCTTTTTTCTAAGAATACGGGTCCTTTAATTTTTGGTCCTAAAAGATACGTGGAACCGGCAATCAAGCTTGATGAAATACCTCCTATAGATTTATTCTTATTAACTCATAATCACTATGACCATCAAGATATGTCTACCATTAGGAACTTTCCTTATAAAAAAGCTAAAGTTCTTGTGCCACTTAAATTATCTAAATATTTTAGAAGATTCAGTGACGTCAGTGAATTAGATTGGTACCAAGAAATTCAAGTCAATAAGGATATAAAAGTAACATTATTACCAGCAGTTCATTGGTCGAAAAGAAGTCTAACCGATACAAATAAAACGTTATGGGGAAATTTTTTAATTGAGTATAAAGATAAAAAAATTCTTTTTGCCTGTGATACTGGCATTGGCGATATTTATAAAGAGTTAGGAGAAAAATATGGTCCGATAGATTTAACTTTTATCAATATCGGTGCTTACAATTTTTATCCTATGAGTTCGGAGAAGGACATGTCTATTTATCACACAAATCCTGAAGAAGCGCTCCAAGTTGCTAGAGATTTAAAAAGTAAAAAAGTTATTGGCATGCATTGGGGAACAGTAGTTTTATCTTTAGAACCTATTATGGAACCGCCAGTAAGATTTAAAGATAAAGCAGAACAACATGGATTTAAAAAATCTGATGCTATTGTTTTTAAAATTGGAGAAGTGAAAAAACTTGATGGAATCCTAGATTAGGTTGTTTTCCTTTTTTTTCTTTCTCTATCTAATAAATTTGTTAAGGAATCCACCATTAAGTCACTAGCCCGAAAAATTTCATTAGTTTTAAATTCATGTGAAGCATGTTTTTCAGAATTAGATTTATCTTCGATTACTATCCCTTCTGAAGGAGAGTTATTTTTAATATAAATAAGAATTAACCAGTCTTCATCGGGAGCATCATCCCATTTAATGAATATTTCTCCAGTCTCGAATCTTCTATCTATCACTCTTAATATGTTTAAATATTTAGGAATGTACCTTTTGTTGATTTGGAAACAAAGACTGTGTGCTGATCTGTAGAAACTCTCAAGAGCAAATTCTATTTTTTGCCTTCCTTGATTGTACTGTCTCTCTTTCTCAAGGAGAGATGATCGGTCTTCATCTTCTTCAACTTTAATACCTAGCTGTTCAACACGCTCTCTTATTTTTTGATCTCTAAGTGCTTGGTATTTTTGTTTAATTTTATCTATACGATCCTGAACACCTACATAAGAATCTCTTTCTTGACTTAAAACAAACTTTTCTAGATTTTTAATTTCTAACTCTTCTCGTTTTCTGAACTGTTCTATTTTTTTTTCTAAACGAATTTGCTCTAAAAATTTTCTCTGTTTTTCGGCTTGTTCTCTGCGAACTTCAGCTTGTTCTAATCTTACAAATTTTAGAAGATCTTTCTTCCTTTCTCTCTCAAATATAACTTCATCTTTGAGCTCTCTTTCTTTTTCCTTCTTTTTCAGTTCTTTTTCTAATTTTATTTTTTTTATATTTTCTGCTTTTTCAGTTTCCATTAATTTAATTTTTAGCTGTTTTTTTCTTTCTTTTTCTTCAGCTACAATAATCTTAACGTTGTCTATGGTGTTAGTGATAGATTGAAAAAAACTTAAAAGAAATTTGTCTAAGCTAAAAGTAAATTTAAAATTTAAATTTAATTTATCTTGGAGTCTTATGATTTGAAGTATTATTTCTCGCGTTTTAAAGTTGACTCTATTTTTTTGAATTTTTATTTTTTTTATGATTTTTTTATTTCTCTTTGTTTTAGTTCTCTTTGTTTTAGTTCTCTTTGTTTTAGTTCTCTTTTTGATATTTTTAATTTTTGTTGGATATTTTTTTAGTTTAGATTTTTTTGATTTATTCAAAAATTTAATTACTTTATTTTTTTTAGTTTTAGTAATTAATTTTATTTTCCTATATTTTTTTAATTTAATTTTTTTAAACTTAACTTTAACTTTTTTAATTTTTTTAGTTTTCATTTTAAGCGATAATATTTTTGGAAGAAATAAAATCTATATCTTTTAATTTTTTTAAAAGTTCTGTTTTTGAAACTTCATCAAGCAATGTTAGTGGCGGTAAAATATTTAAATAGCTATTATTTTCGACTGAAAGAAATGAATGCAATGCCGAGATTAATGGGTACTGGTCAAAAGTTTGTCTAACTTTTATAACTTTTTCATTTGAAACTTGTGGTTTTTTATTTACAAAATTATCAAATACTTCACGAGCTAAAGAATGTGTAACGTTTGTAACAGCAGAAATACAACCACTGCAACCAAGTTCCAAGCCTTTTAATAGTTTTGCTTCTGAGCCTGGAAACACTTTGAAACCAGGAATCTTTAAAGTTTCAAAAAGATTATAACTTGAATCTTTACATCCTATAATTTGCTTTGGAAAATCTTTAACTAATTTTTTTACTGCTTCAGCACTAAATAAATAACCGCTTAATTTTTCAAAATTATATAGAATTATTTTAATCTTTGGGAGTTGAGCTATTACTTCTTCATAAAAATTGTAAACACCTTCATCAGTATTCCCTTTGTAATAAGCAGGAGGCATAAGTAAAAAAGTTTGAAAACCAAATTCCATAGAATAACGAATAAGATCTAAATTATCTTTTAAGGAATTAACACCTGTTCCAATATAAAATTGATTTTTAAATTTGCTAATAGCTGTTCTCGAAATAAGATCTTTTTTCTCTGAAATAGATATTAACTGACTTTGACCTGTGGAACCAAAAAAAAATACACCGTGCAGACCATTTTTTATAGAGGTCTCTGCATGATTTATTGTTGCCTCGACATCAAGTGACTTATTATCTTTAAGAATGCTTAATCCTGCAGCATAAACACCATTTTTAATCATATTTTTATTTAATTTTTTTTACTAAGTTATATTAATACAAATTAACAAATATGAAAGTTTTAGTTGTGCAACAAAGAATGGGGATTGGAGATATGGTTATCTTCTTACCTTACATTCACGCCATTTCAAAAAAACTTAATACACAGGTTTCACTATTGGTCAAAAAAAACTCTAAAGCGGAAGAGTTGTGTGCTGAAGACCCTCATATCGAAGAAATCATTTATCTAGAACGAAATAAAAATAATACAGGGAGACATGATGGGTGGTTAGGATTTTTTAATTTGTTGTATGATATTAAAGAAAAAAAATTTGATCAAATTTTTATTTTTAACGGATCTTTAAGATTTTTACTACTTGCCAGATTATCTAGAATTAAGTTTATTTATCAATACCCTTTATTCACTAGAAAAGATAATATTGTAATTACTGCTAAAAAATTTACTGAATTTTTTGTTGGTAAATCTTTTTCTACACAACCAATTTTATATTTAAATAAAGATAAAATAGAAAAGGCTCAAAACAAATATAATTTTTATAAAAATTTTAAACATATTTGTATTGGCTTTTCAGCAAGTGGTCCAACCAAAAGATGGGATATTAAAAAATATGTTAAACTAGCCGAAGAAATAAATAAAAAAAAGTTATGTAGATTTTATTTAGCTGGTGGAAAAAATGATAAAGAATTATTTAAACAATTTATAAATTCATCGGTTGGTAGCAGTTGCATTTCTTTTGAAGATTTATCAATTCAAGAGACTTTGCCTGTTATAAAAAACTGCAATTTCTATATTGGAAATGATACCGGGTGGCTTCATATTGCTTCAGCATTAAATATAAAATGTTTAGCATTATTTATGGATAGTCCTGTTCAAGCTTATGGAAAATATTCAAAAAACATTTCAGTGATTGTCCCAGAAGGTGAGACCGAAGAAAGTACAACGCATGATACTTTAGGTAAAGATAAAATAAACTTTGAAGAAGTATTAAATAAATCTATAGAACTATTAAATTAATTAAAATCTTCTTTTAAAATTCTATCTTTAGCTTCATTAACCAACTGACTTAGTCTCTCTGTGTTCATGTCTCTATTCATGTCTGGATGGATTTTTTTTTGTAATTTAGTTGATGCTTTTAATACTTCGTTTTTTGTGCATCCTTTTTTTAGTCCTAAGATTTTATAAGACTCATCAATTGTTATGTTGCTTGGTTTTGTGCCTGCATTAGAGCCATAAGAAAATCTTCCAGTGCTTCTTAAATACTGAATGAGTCTCCATAACTGAAATATTTGAAATGTTGAAAGTCCTTTAATTTTTAAGACACTTAAAAATATTAAAGTTAAGGGTAGAGATAGTAAAAATTTACCCCCATAAGCTAACAAAATAGCTAAGACTATGGACAGGAATAAGATAATCTTTCTTGTACCTCGCACGATTGCTTTACTACTAGTTTTTACGAACCAATTTAGTATTAGATAAACTAGGACAAAGATGATGGTTCCAACTAAAAACAAATTCATATAATAATTTTCTTTCTAATGAATATACCAAAATTACGTAAAGAACCGACTGTAAAATCTTGTCACAACATAGATTGGGAAGATGACTATTCTTGGATTCATCAAGAAAATATTCTGGAAGTTTTAAAGGATGGATCTAAGCTTCTACCAGAAGTAAAAAAGTATCTGGAAGAAGAGAACAAATATACCAAAAATCAGCTCTCTGAAACTAAGCCAATGCAAAAGAAACTGTTTGATGAAATCAAAGCAAGAATTAAACTTGATGATGAAAGCTTGCCCTACAAAGATAAAAATTATGAATATTGGACTAAAGTAACTAAAAAGGGAAACTATTCAAAAAAATTAAGAAGAAAAATTGGAGACGACAAAGTCGAAATATATTGGGATGGTGATATTGAAGCTAAAGGAAAAAAATTTTTTAGTGCTGGTGATGTAGCGGTTTCTCATAATGATGAGTTATTAGCTTATTCTATAGATGATAAAGGTAGTGAATATTTTACAATTTTTGTAAGAAGAATATCTGATAACAAAATAATTGAAGAAACTATTCATGATACGGCTGGTGGCATAACCTGGTCTTACGATGATAAGTACTTCTTCTATTCCAAATTAGATAAGTTTCACAGACCAAGACAAATTTTTATACACAAACTGGGCACAGGTATAAAAGATGATAAGCTAGTTTTTGAAGAAAACGATGATCGCTTTACATGCGGTATAGGTACTAGTTCTGATGAACAATTTTATTTTATTTCAACATCTGAGCATACAACTTCTGAAGTCTATTATTTTAATAAAAATGAAACAAAGTTTAAGCCTAAAATTATTTTAAAGAGAAAAGAAGGGGTTCAGTACTCGCTTGATAGTTGGGGTGGATATTTTTGGATGCACACCAATCAAGATGCAAAGGATTTTAAAATCTCAAGATGTAAGCATAATAATATTAATATGTGGGAAGACTATATTCCTGCTAAAGAAGAAGTTTTAATTGGTGGATTTATTTTCTTAAATAATTGGATGGTTAGATCGGAAAGGATTGATGCTATGCCAAAACTATTTATTAAAAATTTAAAAACCAATGAAGAAGAAGAGCTAAGAATTTCAGATGAAGAGATTATAAGTCCGGGCATGAGTCTAATGCAAAAAGACAAAGAAACAGATGTTATAAGAATTAGTTATGAGTCTCCTAAAACTCCTAATAGAATTTATGAATATAATGTTGCTACAAAAGATAAAAAACTTGTTAAGGAACTAAAAATTCCATCAGGATACAACAGAAATGAATATATTGTTAAACGAGTAAATTGCGAGGCTCACGATGGAAGAAAAATACCTATTACTATTACTTATCATAAAGACACGAAGTTAGATGGATCTGCTAATCTTTTGCTTTATGGATACGGAAGCTATGGACATAGTATTTCCCCAAGTTTCTCAACTACTCGTCTAAGCTTAATAAATAGAAATATTATCTGGGCAACTGCACACATAAGAGGTGGTATGGAAAGAGGTATGAAGTTTTGGGAAGAAGGAAAAATGCTCAATAAAAAAAATACTTTTAAAGACTATATTTCTTGTGCAAAATTTTTGATTGACCAAAAATATACTGGTAAAGGTAAGATTATTGGGTATGGAGGAAGTGCGGGTGGCTTACTAATGGGAGCTGTTGCTAATGAAGCCCCAGAACTATTTTTAGGAATGATTATGGCCGTACCTTTTGTAGATAGTTTAACAACAAATTTAGACCACTCATTGCCACTAACAGCTGGAGAATTTAATGAGTTCGGTAATGCAAAAGAAAATATAGAACATTTTAAATACATTAAATCTTATTCGCCCTATCATAATATTAAAAAAATGGATTATCCTCACATACTTATTACAACTAGTCTTTCAGACAATAGGGTTCTGTTTGATGAGCCTACAAAATTTACAGCTAAGCTTAGAGATGAAAAAACAGATAATAACTTATTGCTTTTTAAATGTGAAATGGATGCTGGTCACGGTGGTAAATCTGGAAGAGATGCTGCTATTGAAGAAGTGGCATTTGATTATGCATTTGCTCTAAAAATCACAAAAAAGTTAGATACCTAAGACCTTGAAAAATCTAAATCGAACTTGCGAAGAATTTATCTCCGCAAGTAATTTAAATTTTATTAATCCTTTGTATTTTAAACGTAGATTTTATCAGCCAATCCGTAGCAAAGTATTGCACTCATAATTGTAAAAGCTAATGGACCATATATCGGCTCCATCCCAGTTTTTTTACTCACACCAGTTTTATCAACTTTAATTGAATAGTAATTACATAAAAATATACATAGATTATTAATGAAAACTATATTGAAAAAAGCCCAAGTTGCGTTTAATCCTCCTGGTCTAACAAATCCCACATACACTGACATCAAGAATACAGCCAACAGAAAGGCGCCTGCAAACCTAACCGCTATCGCTCCAGATTTATCAATTCCAAATTTTTTCATAAACACTTTTGTGCCTATAATTGTCTGAAAAGCGTACATCCCTATTCCAGCAAAATGAACTAAATATATTATTAAATAAAAAATATTATTAAATTTTCCTATCATCGCTAAACTCCTTTTATTATAATTCCATTAGCTTCTGAGTTTGCTAATCGAATTGGTTTAATAGGTTTATATTCCTCAGAATTGTACCACTCTAATGCTTTTTCGTAAGTTGGAAATTTAATAACTATTGTTCGCGGATGCTTCCACTCACCTTCCATAACTTGATATTCGCCACCTTTAACTAAATATTTTCCTCCAAATTTTTTTATTATATCACCTATCTTAGCAACATATTCTTTGTAGCCTTCGGGATTTTTAATCTTTATGTTAAATATTACGTAACCAGTCATTTTATGAATGTGCTTATCTCAATATTGGAAAGTTTAATCAATTGTTTTTTGTGCTCAATAGGTGTGTATTCTTTTAAAGATTGTCCCAAAAATACTTAGCTAAATTAATTTTAGTCAAACTATAATATGTGGCTAGTCCAGTTGGACTTGTAACATTTATGTCTCCAATTAATTGGCCTTGAATAAAATCGATTCCAGCAAAATAAATATTTTTTTGTTTTAACAAAATAGCTACTTTTTTACTGATCTTCATTTCTTCTTTTGTTAATTTGCTAATTTCTGCCACAGCACCTTTGCTCATGTTAGATAGGATGCTTCCTTTCTTGGGAACTCTTGCAATTGATCCCTTAACCTTACCGTTGATTATAAATACTCTTTTATCTCCTTTTGATATTTTAGGTAGAAATTTTTGAAAAATAATATGATTATGTTTCTTAATATATCTTGTAATAATTTTACTATTAAAGCTATTTAGAAGTAAGACTTCATTCCCACTATAACTATTTATAGGCTTAACTATTACTTTTTTATTTATCTTGAAAAAATTTTTAATTTCTTCTAGGTTTTCACTAATTAAAGTCGATGGCATATATTTTGTTAAACGTATTGAAAAAAGCTTTTCTGGAACCTCTCTGATAGATTTAGGATGATTTATAATTTTAACTTTTTTTTCTAAATGCTCTAAAATAAAAGTAGTGTTAATATACTGTTGGTTAAAAGGTGGTTCATTTCTTATCAATAAGATTTTTGCTTTAGATAAATCAAAATTTAATATCTTATTAATTTTATAAAACTTTTTAGTTGCTTTAAGAAAAGTTAATTGAAAACATTTTACATTAACTTTTCCATCAATGAAACTTAGGTTGTGTGGTTCATAATAATAAATTCTAAAACCTCTCTTTTGAGCCTCTAAAGCTAAAAATAATGTCGTATCAGTTTCTATGTTTACTTTTTTTAAACTAGAGCCCTGAATAGCTAAAATCTTCTTTTGCATCATTAAAAAAATCTAAGTTACCTTGTTTATTAAATTGTTCTAATAGTAACTGAGCTCTATTAGCTTTTCTACCAATGATATCCTCTAAATGTTTTAGATATATTGTTTCATCTTTGCTGTTTGAGTTTAACTCTTTTCTTTTAATTAAACCTGATTTTGCAATGTCTAAAAATATTTCTCCCCATTGGTGTAATTTTTTTTTTCCAAGTTCAGTCTCTAAGCCTTTTTTTGGGGACTGTAAATAAGCTTCCATCACATCTTCTTTTGACCATGACCTAACTAAGTCATAAGTTTCGTCTAACGCTCCATAAAGAAGTCCCGTAAAAAAAGCAGGTCCATTACAAATACAACCCCAATCACATGTATCTATAGATCTGACTTCTATGAATTGTTTAAGTCTAACTTCAGTAAAAATAGTTGCTAGATGAGTTTCGAAATCTTTAATAGTTGCTTTAATTCCTTTCAGAGGTAAAAAATTTCCCTCCATAAAATCTTTAAATGTTTGCCCATTAGGTTTGATGTATTTTCCATCGTGCATAACAAAAAGTAATGAATAGTTTATTGCATAATCTAAATATTTTTCAAAATTTAAATCTTCGAATGTCACTGGCATAATTCCACCTCGTGCTGTGTTCTGCCAAACTTTATTTCGATATGAAAGATATCCAGTAAATTTGCTGTCTGCAAAAGGAGAGTTGGCAAACAAAGCTATAGTTAGCGGAACTAAATAGTTTCCTACTTTAAATTTTTTTTCAAAATCTTTTTCTGAAGTATAATCGTAATTAATCTGAATACCTGATGTTTGATACATCATTTGTAAGCTTAGCTCTCCCCCTTTTGGCATTTCCTTAGTCATTATCTGATACCTCTCTTTAGGATTTTGAGGAACTTCATTTAAATTATTAAACGGATCAAAACCTATAGAAGCTGTACTAATATCTAAATCTTTTGATGCAACTTTGATTTCATTAAAATGTGTTGAACTTTCACTGCATACTGAATGAATATTTTTTAATGGTGCTCCCGATAGTTCATACTGCAAACCTGGCTCTGTTGTTATTTGCTGTTTGCCTCTCTTGAGTCCGATAACATTTTCATTTTCATAAATCGGTTTCCACCCAAAAGATTCTAAATTTTTAAAAATTTTTTTAATTTGTGCGTAGCTAGCTCTTTTTTTTTCTTTGCCTGTAAACAAAAATTTTTCGTGTTCTACACCAATAAGCAATTGTTCTTTTTTTTTTGCACCTTGATTAAAATAGTTTATTAATTGACTTTTAGATTCAATGATTGGCATTCTTTAAAAGCAGTTTTTACTGCTAAAGCCTAATACCATATTGTTTTGATTTATTTCAAATTTTCTTTCGCATTTAATCTTTAATTTATGACTGACGTATACATAGTACCTGTTTCTGGAATTTTCAAAATCAATTCTATCTGGCTTGCCTAAAGAGGAGATTAGTTCTACTTCGGTTTTTCCAATCCATTTACTAAGTTCTTGTTCTTCTTTTTTAGTAGCTTCATCAACTTTTACGCTAATTGTTTGGCACCCTAAAAAGCTTAATAAAACTAAAATTAAAAATAATATTTTATAGGATTTTTTCATTTTTAACCGATTATAGAATATAACTTAATCTTATGAACAGATACATTACCTTTAGGTTGTAAATTTCAATTATTACCGAAGATTTATTAGCTAATGTGCGGTATTTAAGGCCAACAAGGAGATTATTATGTTTGAAAAATATTTCGACTATAAAAAAAATAAAACGACCTATAAAACTGAAGTGTTGGCTGGTGTTACTACGTTTTTAACTATGGCTTATATAATGTTTTTAAATCCTTTTATACTTTCTGGCGAATTCGCTGGACCAGAAAAAGGATTTTTTGATTTTGGAGCGGTATTTACCGCAACAATAGTAGCGACCGCATTAGCTTGTTTCATTATGGGCTTTTACGGAAAGACTTGGCCAATTGGTCTAGCGCCTGGTATGGGCATCAATGCCTTTGTCGCTTTTGGAGTTGTTGGGGGAATGGGGTACACGCCTCAAGAAGCTTTAGGTGGTGTATTAGTAGCTGGTATACTGTTTTTAATAATATCTTTAACACCAATTAGAGCTTGGTTGATCAACTCAATTCCTAGAAGTTTAAAGTTAGGTATTGGAGCAGGTATTGGTTTGTTTTTAGCTATCATCGGACTAGAAATTATGGGAGTTGTAGCAGATCATCCCGTAACGTTAGTTACAATAGGTGATATGAAAAACCCTCTAGTTCTTTTAGCATGTCTTGCTTTTGTAAGTATGGTTGTTTTAGAAGTATTAAAAATTAAAGGTAACATCATTATTGGAATACTAGTTTTTAGTATTATTGCTTGGGCTACTGGATTAGCTAAGTTTAATGGTGTGGTGAGCACACCTCCATCAATGACTTATCTATTTGATTTTGATCTTGGTGCTGCTTTTACGGCTGGTATGTCCACAGTAATTTTTACTTTATTATTTATCGATTTTTTTGACACGACAGGTACATTAACATCTGTAGCTAACGTAGCTGGAAAAGTTGGAAAAGATGGAAAAATAAAAGACATACATAAAGCTATGATGGCTGACAGTGTTGGAACTGTCGCTGGTGCTTTAATGGGCACTACAACTGTAACAAGTTATGTCGAGTCTGCTGCGGGAGTAAAAGAAGGTGGAAGAACAGGAATGACTTCGGTAGTTATTGGAGTTTTGTTTTTGGCTTGCTTATTCTTATCTCCTCTTGCAACTAGCTTACCTAAAGAAATTGATGGTGCCGCTTTGCTTTTTGTGTCTGTTTTATTTGTAAGAAATATTACCGATATTAAATGGGACGATATATCTGAGTCTGCTCCAGCAGTATTAGCTATGATAGCTATGCCACTTACTTACAGTATTAGTAATGGTATTGCTTTATCATTTATTGCGTATGCATTAATTAAAATTTTTACAGGGAAACTTAGTTCTACTTCTCCTGCAATATGGGTTATTGCTGCGTTGAGTGTTGCTAGTTTTTATGTTGCTTAAAAATTAAATCTTAAGGGCTGGTAAAAACTAGCCCTTATTTTTCGTGTTTTTTTATCAAATCCTCAATTTTTACTTCTTCATAATTTTCAAAAGGCTGCACAATCCAAGGATTATCCTTTAATCTATCAGCACAAAAGTCAGGTTCAAATGTTGAATCTAATTTCTTCCAAAGCACAGCTGTTTTTATGGATTCAATGTTATCTTTTATTGGAGCATATTTTTTTAACCATTCAATGCTTTTATTAAGCGTAATACCTGTATCTGAAAGATCATCGCACAAAAGTAATCTACCCCCCATATCGTGAACGGTTGAACTCATTTCCCTCGAAAAAACTAGTTCTCCTTGTTTGTCTTCTACACCTGTTCCAGAGTAAGATTCAACGGCAAGGTAGGCACATTTAAGTTTAAATATTCTACTTAAAACATCTATGATTGGGGCCCCCCCTCGCATTATTCCTATAAGCATTGTTGGCTTAAATCCACTCTCGTATATTTTAACTGCTAATTTTTCTACTATTAGATTATATTCTTTCCAGTCTACAATGAGTTTGTTAGCCATAGAAAAAACTAAATTATTTTGAAGGAGATGTAAATGAAAGGATATGTAGTAACTGTTTATAAGATTATAAAAGATGAAAATATTCTAAAAAACTATGCTGTTAAAGCTAAAGAAGCAATTGAGAAACACAAAGGTAGATTTTTAGTAAGAGGAGGAAAGAAAATAACTACAGAAGGTGATGAATCTCCTAGAACTGTGGTCATTGAATTTCCATCTTTTGATGAAGCTGAAAAATTTTTTTATTCAAAAGAATATCAAGATGCTCACTCTATTTTAAAAAATACGGTTATTCGTCACCATCAAATTATAGAAGGTGATTAATATTGAATTGGTTCATCATCTATCGATCTCCAAAGATACCACGTCGCTACAGAACAATAAGGAGTAAACTTTTTATAAAGTTTATCTAAAAATGTTTTTGGTGGATAATATTTTTTCTTATAATTATTTGATATTGCTCTTAAAAGACCAATATCTTGTAGAGGCCAAATATTAGATCTATTAAATGTAAATAGTAATATCATTTCAGCAGACCATCTCCCGATCTGTCTAAGATTGGACAGGTACTCTATTGCTTCTTCATCGTTCATTTTTTTTATTAAATTAGGCTTAAAAGTTTTGTTTATTATTTTTTTGGACAATTCCTTAATACCTTTAACTTTTTGTCTAGTTAATCCACAACTTTTTAAACTGATGCTAGATAATTTGTTTACTGTCCTTGCTGTAATTTTATTTTTACATTTTTTTTTAAACCTTTGAAAAACTGAATTTGCTGCAGCCACACTTATCTGTTGACCAATAATACTTTTACATAAAGAAAAAAAAACATCATTGCGAGTAATTAAATGGCCATCCTTATATTTGCTAACTAAATGTTTAATAACTTTATCTTTTTTCGATAAGTATATTTTGGCTTTGTTCCAGTAAGCTGGTGATTTTTTCATGATCTAGGGATAACAATCTCTTTTTTTAATTTTTTTTCTCTTATAAAAATTATTAAAGAGCTTAGTATCACAAGTAAAGATCCAGCTAACATTAAAGGTTTCGGAACTTCTCCCCAGATTAAGAACCCAAATGTTATTGCGTAAACTAAACTTAAATATTTAATTGGTGTTACTAAAGAGGCTTCAGCTAATCTATAACTCTGAGTTAATAATAAATTTGCAACACTTCCACACAAACCCATAATTATAAATAAACACAAATCTTTTGTAGTAGGCATTATCCACCCAAAAGGAAAAGTGCAGAGTCCTATAGCCGTACATAGAATTGTAAAGTAAAAGGCTATTCTGTAATTTGGCTCGGTTTTAGATAAAGCACGGACACTTATTGCAACACCTGAAAAGAAGATACAAAATAAGATGGGTGATAAGTAATAATAATTAAGTTCAATAAATGCTGGCTGGACTATTAAGACCATTCCTATAAAGCCTAAAAACACTGCAGACCAACGCTTGATCCCAACCTTCTCTGATAAAAAAATAATTGATGCAATAGTTACAAAAATTGGACCACCAAAAGTAAGCGATACTACATCTGCTAACGGTAGGTGCCTCAAGCCAAAAAAAATACACACAAACGCTATTGATCCACAAATTGCTCTAAAGGCATGCAAACCCGGTCTTGTTGTTTTATAAAAATTTGACCATTTGTCTTTAGGTATAATCAAAAAGATAGGTATTAATCCAAAAAAAAATCTTGCAAAAAAAACTTCTCCAAATGGATAATAGTTTAGCCATTTGATGCATATGTCCATAATTGCAAAGCACATAACGCTTGCAACCATGTACAAAACTCCAGTTTGATTTTTTGTAAACAATTGAATATCCTTTATCTTTTTTAACACATAAAATTCATTATGCAAAAATCTTACTTGGCTCTTGGGTGTTTTTGGAAACCAGAAGAAACATTTCGTCAAATAGCTGGAGTTACAGAAACTGAAGTTGGCTACGCAGGTGGAGAAAGTAGTAGTACTAATTATGAAAAAGTTTGTACTGGTAAAACTGGACACGCAGAAACTGTAAAAATAATTTACGATGAAAAAATTATTTCTTATGAGAAATTATTAGAAGTTTTCTTTAAAATTCATGATCCTACTCAAAAAGATATGCAGTATCCTGATGTAGGAACTCAATACAGGAGTGAAATATTTTATGAGAATGAGCAACAAAAAAATACAGCTGAAAATTATAAAAACTTGTTTATTAAAAGGTTTAATGGAAAAATTGAAACAAATATTTCAAAAATTAAAAACTACTGCAGAGCAGAAGAATATCATCAAAAATATATAATGAAGAAAAATCAGTAATGTCTTTAGTTAATACTGACTGGCTTGAAAAAAATTTAAACGAAGTAAAAATTTTAGATGCAAGTTGGCATATGCCAACTACCAACAGAAATGCATATAAAGAATTTTTAAGTGAGCATATAGAGAATTCTCAATTCTTTGATTTAGATAAAAATTCAGAACTTAATTCAGCTTTGCCTCATATGTTGCCGTCTAAAAAAAAGTGGCAAGAAATAATATCTAATTATGGAATTAGCAATCAAGATAAGATAGTGATCTACGATAATTCAGATGTTATTAGTTCCTGTAGGTGCTGGTATATGTTTGTTTTTTTTGGCCATGATATAAATAAAATTTTTATTTTAGATGGTGGCTTGAAGAAATGGAAAATTGATAATAAAAAAATTACAAATAATTTAGCTTTAAGTAATAAAACGAACTACCTTGCCAAAGAAATTAAAAGTTTAGTATTAAATAAATTGCAAATTGATGAAAATATAAAGCTAAATAAATTTCAAGTTGTGGACGCTAGAGGAAAGAAAAGATTCGAAGGTACTGAATCAGAACCACGTCCAGGTTTAAAAGGTGGTTCTATTAAAAATTCAATAAATTTACCCTCTAATGAATGTATTAACAAATCTGATTATACATTTAAAGATAGAGATGAATTGATAAAAGTTTTTGAAGATGCCGGTATTAGAGCTGATACACAGCAAGTGTTTACATGCGGAAGTGGTGTTACCGCGTGCATTTTAGCTATGGCTAATAAAATTATAAATGATAAAAATCCAATCATATACGATGGATCTTGGTCAGAGTATGGGCTTAAATAAAAAATGAAAACTGCAAGCAAAATTAAAACAATATTAATAATTATTTTTATTATTATTTTTTCTATAATTGCAGCTAGACATTTTGTTGGCTTGCATTTTAAGAAAAAATTTAGCGTTAGGCCTCCACCAGGAGTAATAGTTAAAACAGTTGAAAAATCTACATTTTATAAGAGTATAGAAACTTTTGGTACCGCAATAGCTCAAAATTCTAAAACTTACAGAATAAAAAAAGATGAAATTAAAGGAGAACTCAATGTTGAAGGCAGATTCGTTAAAATTGGGGATGTTATAGTTACATTAAAAAATGAAGAAAAAATAATTGCTGAAATTGAAGGAAAACTCGGTACAAGAGAAATAGCTCAGGGAGTGCTGGGAACTGATAGTTTGATCATTACATTAGATGACCTTAAAAAAATTGTTATAGATATTAAAGTACCTGAAAATTTTGTTGGTATTTTAAAATCTAGACTTAAAGCAGAAATATCTTCAACGGCATTTGATAAAAAATTTTCTGGCAGCATAGGATCGGTTAGCTCACGTGTTGATCCATCTACGCGTTCAATTCTAGCAAGAGTAATAGTGGACAACTCAAAATTTGAAATTATACCTGGACAATTATTAACCGTGAAAATTATTTATGATGAAGTCCAACAGATTGGTGTCCCAGAAAGTTCTGTTACAATCCAAGGTAAAACTTCTTTTGTATATGTTGTTAATGGGGAAACTGTAGATAAAAAAAATATACAAATTGGAAAAAGAAACTTTGGAAAAGTGTCCGTTTTAGATGGTCTATCTGAAGGAGATCAAATAGTTGTTGAAGGCGTTTCAAAAGTTAGAGATAAAAGTAAAATAAAAATAATCAATCAGAAAAACAGATAATGTTTTTAACAGATTTATCTATTAAGAGACCCGTTGTTGCTTCGGTAATGAGTATAATTTTAGTTATTTTTGGAATAATAACTTTTCAAGAAATTCCAACAGATGAATTACCTGATGTTCAGCCTCCCGTTGTCACCATTCAAACAAATTATAAAGGAGCCTCAGCAGAAATAATAGATACTCAAATTACTCAAAAAATAGAAGATTTTGTAGGAGGCACTCCTGGGTTAGAAACGATAGATTCTTTTAGCGAAGATGAAAGTTCAAGGATTACACTAACATTTGAAACTGGTTTGAATCTTGACGATGTAACTAATGATGTCCGAAGTTCTGTTTCTCGCGTAATAGATAACTTACCTGAGGGCGCACAAGCTCCAGAAATTTTCAAACAGAGTGCGGGTATGAGGACAACAATGTGGTTGTCTTTTAGTTCGGTAGCAATGACAGATCTTGAATTAACAGATTATGCAGATCGTTTTATAACGGATTCATTTTCGACGGTTCCAGGCGTGGGAAGAGTTAGGCTAGGTGGAGAGAGAGAAACATCCCTTAGAGTGTGGTTAGACCCAATTGCACTTGCGGCTAGAGATTTAACTACGCAAGAAGTTGAACAAGCTTTAAGAAAAGAAAACGTTGAGTTTCCAGCTGGTAGAATAGAGTCAAAAGATATCGATTTAACTATAAAATTAGATAAAGCCTACCAAAACATTGAAAATTATAAAAAGTTACCTCTTAAAAGGGCCAATGACGGATCCGTTATAACTTTAGAAGATGTTGCTAGACTTGAGATAGGTGCTGCATCAACAAGAACACTTTTTAAGGGAGATGGTAAGCAAGTAGTAGGGATAGGCATTTATCAGCAATCAGATGCAAATACTATTGATGTAGCTAATGGCATAAAAAAAAAAATTAAAGAAGTTGAACGCACATTACCTGAAGGAACAAGTCTTGAGGTTTCCTTTGATCGCAGCAGGTATATAAAAGCTGCTATTTCGGAAGTTTATAAAACTCTTTTTGTTGCTTTAATTTTAGTTACCATAATAATTTATTTATTTTTAGGAAACATTAGAGCATTAATTGTGCCCGTTGTAGCATTGCCTGTTGCTTTAATTTCTACTTTTTTAGCAATTTATATTTTTGATTTTTCTATTAATTTATTTACACTAATGGCTTTGGTTTTGGCTATAGGAATCGTAGTCGATGATGCGATAGTAATGTTAGAAAATATTGTTAGAAGAATTGAGCTAGGTGAAAGTCCACTGGTTGCAGCTTACAAAGGTGCAAAACAAGTATCATTTGCAATTATAGCAACTACTGTAGTTTTAGTAGCTGTGTTTGTTCCTTTGGTTTTCATCAAAGGAATTACAGGTGTTCTTTTTACTCAGACTGCAATAACTTTAGCTTCTGCAGTTATTATATCTAGCTTTGTTGCACTTTCTCTTAGTCCAATGTTGGCTAGTAAATTCTTGAAAAAAGATATGGAAAAATCTAAAACTGTAACTAGATTTGAAAAATTTTTAAAAGGTATTACAATTGCCTACAAACAGTCTTTGACTTTATGGATAAATAAGAAAAAAATAATTATTTCTTTTTTAAGTTTAACGTTAGCATTAACTATATTTTTATTTATTTTTACACCTAAAGAATTAATTGCACCTGAAGATAGAGGAGCTTTTTTTGTAATCATAAAAGCACCTCAAGGTTCTGGCTTCAACTTTACAAAATCTAAAGCAGAAGAAATTGAGGCAATGCTGTTGCCAGAATTAGGTAAGGGTGAATATAGGAAATTGATTATGAGAGTTCCAGGTTTTGGAAAATCATCAAAACAAGTTAATAGTGGTTTTATTATTGTTCTTCTAGAAGATTGGTCAAAAAGAAAACGACATGGTGTAAAAATATTAAGAGAATCTTTTGCTAAAATAGGGCGTGTTCCTGGCGTTCTTGCATTTTCTGTTATGCCTCAAGGTATTAGAACAGGCGGAATTGAAAGTCCCGTTCAATTTGTAGTACTTGGAAGTACCTATAAACAATTAATAGAATGGAAAAAAATAATTAAAAGAGAAGCTAGAAAAAATCCTGGATTATCTTCAATTCAAGATGATTTTGACCTTAATAAACCCCAACTAAATGTTCAAATTAATCAAAAAAAAGCTGCAGATTTAGGTGTTTCTACGGAAGATATAGGGAGAACAATAGAAACTATTTTTGGCTCCAAAACAGTTACAAAATTTACTCAAGATGGAAAGGAATACTCTATTATTCTTCAAGGTGACATTAAAGATAGGCAGGAGACAGAGAGCATAAGTAAAGTATTTGTAAGATCAAAAAATAATGGAAAATTAATATCAATTTCTAATTTAGTTGAATATAGCGAAGAGGGCCAGTCACCGTTCTTAGCAAGATATAATAGACAAAAAGCCGTAACTATCTCTGCAAGATTAGTTGGTAGCTATTCTTTGGACGAGGCATTAAAATTTTTAGTAGGTGTTGTAGAGAAAAATACACCTCAGGCTAAAATTGCTTACAAAGGCGAGAGTGAAGAATATAAAAAAACAAATAATGAACTTTATATAATTTTTGTTCTAGCTTTAATAACTGCTTATTTAGCTATGTGTGCTCAATTTGAAAGCTGGAGACATCCTCTCACAATTATGCTTACTGTGCCTCTAGCAATACTTGGGGGTCTATTAGGACTACTTGTAGTTGGTTCTTCCTTAAATGTTTATAGTCAAATTGCCTTAATTATTTTGATTGGTTTAGCTGCAAAAAATGGAATTTTAATTGTGGAATTTACTAATCAATTAAGGAGGGAGGGGAAAAAATTGGAAGAAGCGATAATTGAAGCTTCAACGATTAGACTCAGGCCAATACTAATGACAAGCCTTTCTACCATTTTTGGAGTAATACCATTAATAATTGGCTCTGGTCCAGGTGCCGCAAGTAGACTAACCGTTGGTATAACCATCTTTAGTGGAATGTTGTTCTCAACTTTTTTCACCCTTTATGTAATTCCAACAATTTATTCTATAATTGGTAAAAATGAAAAAAATATTGATGCAGTTGAAGTTGAATTAAATAAACAGCTTAAAAAATAAAATACTTATTTTTATTTAAGTTTTTCTGACATACAGTTAATTGTTTTCTGTAGTTACTGGCTAAATCTTTAACTGACTTAGCATAAATAATTGCTTTCTTGTCTTTCTTATAATTTTTATAATCACCCCAGCCTTTATAATAAGCAAGGTATTGTCGGTAAGCATCTTTTTTGGATATTTTTAATATTTTTGAAGTTTTATTAATATACCAGCCTATAAAATCAACTGAATCTTTAAACCTTGCACGTGTAGCTAATTTATTATTAGTTTCTCTTTTATACTGTTCCCAAGTTCCGACTACCGCTTGAGAATAGCCAAAAGAACTAGATGGTCTCTTAAATGGTATTACTTTAAATAATTTTTTTCTTGGTGGTTTTGCTAGCCAGTTAAAATCGCTCTCTTTCTTAACAAATGCAAGCTGTAAATGAATAGGAGCACCCCATTTCTCATAAGATGCTTTAGTGTGTTTATACCAGAGGTATTTTTCTTCGAAGATAGCACAACTATTTTTAGTATTTTTGGGTATTGAAGAACAAGATGTAAATATAATAAAAATTATTAGATAAAATTGAATTTTTTTAGAATGAATCACTGATTATTTTATACAAGAGTTTAATTAAGCTTTCTCCATTTTTCTGGGTTTAAAAAGGTTCCAGACCACAGCCCGAGTTTGTTGGTTTTTGCAAATTCTTCATCTAAAATGTAGTCTTTTGAATAACGTTTGTATGCAACTGCGTGGCCGTTTCTAACCATCCATTTGTTTATGTCTTCATTCTCAACAAAACAAATGCCAATAAATCTATTGTATCTGTCTTTGTTTTTTTGCGTCAAACATTTGACTAATTTTTTATCAATCTTCTGGATTAATGCCTTTGTAGAAACGATTCCACAATTATATTTTTTTTTATTTTTTGTACACTTTTGTTTTTTTTCTGGAGCATCGATACCATGTAATCTTATTTTATTATTTAGAATTTTGATAGTGTCACCGTCAGTAATAATTGAAAGACCATAAATTTCACTAGCAATTATTTTTTCGTTTAAATTTAATAAAATAATTACTACAAGAATTAGTTTTTTCATCTAATAAAAAAATATTTTAATTTGAATAAAAAGAATATACTTACGACACCTATAATATTAGCTAGAAGGTCGTTTAATTCGAAAGTTCTGTTAGGTATAAAAAAATGAAGTAATTCTAAAAAAAATGAAAGAAAAAATAAGAATATAAAACTATTAATAAATTTTTTTTCACTTAAATTATAAATTAAACCTAAAAAAGTTAAATAAAAAAAATAAAAAAAATGATTTATAGCAGTTCCCATTGGATTGTTGACGAGAATGGGCTGTTTGCCTAAATTTTCATAGAGTAGATAGCCAATTATACTTCCAGGAAATAAATAAATAAGTAATAAAAGAACTAGAGATAAATAATATAAATATATAATTGATTTTAATATATTATTTTTCATTATGATTTAAATATAGTACATACTATTTAATATTAAACTATTATGAGCAAATTAATTTTAACTAGACACGGTCAGAGTGTGTGGAATGCTGAAAACAAATTTACTGGATGGGTCGATGTTGACTTGTCTGAACAAGGTATTCTTGAGGCTAAGAAGTCAGGGATTTTGATTAAAAATCTTAATATAAATATAGATAAATCTTATACATCGTTTTTGAAAAGAGCAATTAATACCTTAACGGTTATACTTGCAGAAAATAACCTAAAACTTGAACTGAATACTTCTTGGGAAATTAACGAAAGACATTATGGATCATTAACTGGATTAAACAAAGAAGAAACAAAAAAACAAATTGGCGAGGAGCAGTTTAAAAGATACAGAAGATCTTGGGACATATCACCGCCACCAATGCCTGCTAATGATAAAAATCAATCTTTGTTTAGTCCTTTAAACTCTAGCATACCTCCAAAAATGATACCTTTGACAGAATCTTTAAAAGATACTTATAATAGAGTAATTCCTTTTTTTGAAAGCAAGATCAAACCTGACTTACAAAATAATAAAAACATAATAATTGCTGCTCATGGAAATTCTTTGAGAGCTCTTTGTAAAAAAATATTTAATATTTCAGATCAAAAAATTAATGAATTAGAAATACCAACTGGGAACCCACTCGTTATTGAATTTGACCAAAGCCTAGAAGTAAAAGATATTAAGTATCTAGATAAATCTAGAGAAAAACCAATTATTACTAATCAATAAATTTTAGTTTATTTAATTGTTCGTAAACCTTATAATTGTTTACATGGAAGAAAGTTTGATTACTTTCTTGCCCTAATAGTTTTTTTTTTTTTATCATGTTGTCCCATATTAGATTCATAGAAAAAACCTTTTCATTAATAGTTTCAAAAATAGATCTGTTAATAATCTGAACACCTGTGAATATGAACTGATTACTAGCTTCTCTTGTAATACAATTGTTTTCCATAAAATTAAAATCACCTTTAAAAGATTTATCGTGACTATTTTTTTTATTAACCAGTAATAAAATAGGTTTATTATTTTTGAGATAGGAATTTTCAAGAATTTTTAATTCTTCATAATAATTTTTATTCCATATTGTATCTGGGTTTAAAACAAAAAAAGGCTCATCTTCAAAATTTTTAGTAGCATTTAGAATACCGCCTCCTGTATCGAGCAATACCTCTTCTTTTATAACACTAATAGAAATTTGATAACTCTTGTTCCCAAGAAAAACATCAATTTCTTTTGATAAATGGTGCGTATTTATGATGATTTCATCTATTCCTATTTTTATGAGTAACTCTATAGATCTTTCTAAAAGATTTTTTGGACCAATCTTTATTAAAGGTTTTGGAGTTTTTTTTGTTAACGGTAGCATTCGTTTACCAAAACCAGCCGCTAATATCATGGCCTTTTTAATTGTCATTAAAATTAACTTTTTTTCTATTTTTTATAGGTACTGCTTTATTCAATAAATACTTTAAATTTATAAGAATAGGATTCTTAAGTCTTAACTCTAAAAGATCCCAAATATATGGCAAATACTTTAAATAACTTAATTTATGATCTCTTTTAGAAAGTCTAACAAAGATACCTAATATTTTTAAATTTCTTTGCACTGACAAAATATCAAAATCATTTTGGGCTAATAATTTTTCGGTGTTTTTTTTTATTTTTGAGGTTTTAGAAAGATAATATCTAAAAAGTGAAGATTTTAGTTTTATCGGGAGCTTAATTCTAACATCATCAATTAGTGACGCAACATCATAGAGTAAATTACCTCTGAGAGCGTCTTGTGAGTCGATTAAACCAAATTTTTTATTTTTGACCATTATATTAGAGGCATGAAAATCTCTGTGCACAAAACACATTTCTTGAAAATAGAGCTTTTTATAAAGATCATTTAATTCTTTTTTTATTTTATTTTTATTTATTTCAAATTCTTTTTTTTTACTATTATTTTTTAAATACCATTCAAAAAATAAATCAGATTCTTTGTGTAATTCAGATAGGTTATGTTTTTTAATTTTAATTTTATTATTTTTAAATTTAATACTCTTTTTAAAATTTATTTTTTGTAATTTAATTATTATTTTTACTATTTTTTTATAATCACTAAATTTATTTTTTTTATTTTTTATGTATTCTAAAAAAGAATAATTTCCTAAATTTTCTATCTCCATCATATTTTTTACGAAATATTCTTGAACTAGTTTTGGAGCTTTTACTTTATTTTTGATCAATAGTTCATTAATTGCTGCGTAAATAATTAAATTTCTAAATTTATCTTTATTAGCCTTTACTAATATTGTGAATTTAGAATTTTTTTCTATTCTGTAAAATTCACGAAAAGAAGCATCTCCTGAAATTTTCTTAATCTTATATTCCATTAAAATCTTTCCATTTACCAAACCCTTTAAAATCAATTTTTCTCATATTTTTTTCTTTCTCGTAAAACATATAAATTTCGAGTCTGTCACCTGGTCTGTTTTTAATTATCTCAGCCCATTCTATAACTTTAATGTTGTTTATACTCTGTTCAAAAACTCCAAGTTGTTGAATATCCCTTTCAGCTTTTAATCTATAAAGATCATAGTGCATTATTTTAAATTCACCAATTTCATACTCGTACACAATATTAAAAGTAGGGCTTAATACTTCGGTCTCATGCTTTTTATTTTGATTTTGAAAATTGTTAATTAAGGCTCTAGTAAAGGTGGTTTTTCCAACTCCAATCTCTCCAAATAATAAGATGCAATCTTCTTTTTGAATTTTTGTAATAATTTTTAATGAGATTTGATTTAATTGATCTAAAGAGTTTATGATCATTAGCTACTGTTAGTAGCGATAACTATCTGGTTTAAATGGTCCGGATGGTTTAACACTAATGTAATCAGCTTGTTCTTTTGACATTTTAGTTAGTTTTGCTCCCACTTTTTCTAGATGCAAGGTGGCTACTTTCTCATCCAAATGTTTTGGTAATACATAAACTTTGTTTTCATATTTATTAGAATTATTCCATAACTCTATTTGTGCAATAACTTGATTTGTAAATGATGCGCTCATGACAAAACTTGGGTGCCCTGTCGCACAGCCTAAATTTACAAGTCTCCCTTCGGCTAGTAAAATTATTCTTTTTTTGCTAGGAAGTTCTATTTCATGCACCTGAGGTTTTATTTCATCCCATTTGTAATTTTTTAATGCTTCAACTTGAATTTCATTATCAAAATGGCCAATATTACAGAGTATTGCTCTGTCTTTCATGTCTCTCATGTGATCTGCTGTAACAATATCTTTGTTCCCAGTGGCTGTGACCACTATGTCAGCTCGCTTAATCGCTTCATCCATTAAAACAACTTCATAACCTTCCATGGAAGCTTGTAGTGCGCAAATAGGATCAACTTCGGTAACCATTACTCTTGCACCTGCCTGCCTTAAGGATGCAGCACTTCCTTTTCCAACGTCACCAAACCCAGCTACAATTGCCACTTTACCTGACATCATTACATCGGTAGCTCTTTTTATTCCATCTACTAAACTTTCTCGACATCCGTACAAATTGTCGAATTTAGATTTTGTAACTGAATCATTAACGTTGATTGCTGGTATCATTAAAGATCCATCTTTTTCCATTTTGTTTAATGCTTTAATTCCTGTTGTTGTTTCTTCTGAAACACCTTTTATCTCTTTTAATAAATCTTTATATTCGTTATGCATCATTGCAGTTAAATCTCCACCATCATCTAGTAGCATATTTGCTTTCCAATCTTTTTTTCCCACAATTGTTTGCCTTATGCACCAAATGGCTTCTTCTTCGGTTTCGCCCTTCCAGGCAAAAACAGGTGTTCCCGCTTTAGCTATTGCCGCTGCGGCATGGTCTTGTGTTGAAAATATATTACATGAAGACCATCTTACTTCAGCACCCAAGTCTACAAGCGTTTCAATTAAGACTGCAGTTTGAATCGTCATGTGTAAACAACCTAAAATTTTTGCGCCTTTAAGAGGAAATTTATTTTTATATTCTTTTCTTAGTGCCATTAAACCTGGCATTTCTGTTTCGGCTAGGGAGATTTCTTTCCTACCAAATTCAGCTAAACTAATATCTTTTACTTTAAAATCTTCCATAATCTGCCGGTGTTTTAGCAATATAATTTATTCTTAGCAAGCAACAATACTAGACATGTTTAGGCAGTATAACTTCTATTTGTGCTCCTTTTTTGTCTGTTCTATTTGCTGCTTTAATTTTACCTTTGTGTAGCTCAATAATATTTTTCACTATATTAAGACCTAGACCAGAGTGTTCTCCAAAATTATTTGGTCTATTGCTGTAAAATCGTTTAAATATATTTTCTATATTTTTTTCATTAAATCCAGGTCCCTCATCTTTAAAAGATATTACAAAATCATTCTTTATTTCATCTATTTCGACTAAGATTTTACTATTACTTTGACTAAAAGAGATTGCATTATCTAAAAGATTTGCAATTACTTGTTCTATTCTGTTTTCAATACCTAGTATATAATAAGAAAATTTCTTATCTTTTTTACTTACTGTTTCAATATTAATCTTCTTATTTAAACTTACAATGTCTTGTTTAAAATCATCTACAACATTTGTAATAATTAAATTTAAATCGACTCTAAGCATTTTTTCTCTTGATAGAGAAGCTTCATCTTTTAACATTTGTGTGTAATCAGTAATAAGACGCTCTATGCGCTCAGCGTCATGATTAATAATATTTAATAATTTTTCACGATCTTTCTGTTCTATAGTTTTGTCTAATAATTCAGATGCTCCTTTTAAAGATGCTAATGGATTTCTAATTTCATGTGCTAAATCTGTAGAAAAAGTTTCAGCGCGATTAGCTCTTTTTTGAAGATCCATGGTCATTTCATGAATAGATTGAGTTAATTTACCTACTTCATCTTTTCTTATAAAAAAATTATCTATATTAATTGGTTGGCTAGATTTTGTTTTAATTGAATCTGTATATTTAACTAAAAAACTTATTGGTTTTAAAATATATTTATTTAAAAAAACAGAAAAGATAAAAATAACTAGGGCAACTGCTAGAACAGTTCTAATAATAAAGTCTTTTCTTTCATCAACAGCTACTAGAATCTCATTTGATTCTTCGCTTATAAGAATATAACCAACTTTCTTTTCTTCTATTAAAACTTTATTCAAAGTTTGAACAAAAAAACTTTTTTTTATTTTACTCTCAATAATGAAAGGTTCATTTTTTAATTTGTTCAAAATAGTTTTTTGAATTTCTTTATAATAATTAAGCTCGTTGTTGATGGTACTGGTATTACTATTTGAATTTTTATTGAAATTTGGATTGTTTATTTCCTGTTCTAAAATTAAATCAGATCTAGAAAAAACATTTTGATCTAAATCTAACATATTGGTGTCACCAACTAAATTTCCTTCTAAATTAAAAAATTGAACTCTATCTAAGTTTTGAAATAAAAATCTAGCTGACAATAAAAAAGTACTTAGACCTTTTTCGTTAAAATTGATTTTTAATCTTTGTAAATGGTCGGTTGTATTGTTGATGATAACCAAATGACTTACGGACTTATTCTTTACTAGACTAGGCTGGATTGCATTCAAGTAGATAAATGTAAACAGGCCTAGTACAGAAAAAATTAATAAGTTAAATAATAAAAATTTTCTTAATATAGATGTTGATTTTGTTTGTTTCATTAACTAACATTCCATCTATATCCGCTTCCATACCTTGTTTCAATTGCTGAAAATTTTTCATCTACTTTCTTAAATTTTTTTCTAATACGCTTTATGTGGCTATCAATAGTTCTATCTTCTATTTCTGTGTTCTCTTTGTAAGCTATATCCATTAAATGAGCTCTTTCCTTTATTACGCCTGGTCTTTTTGCAAGTTCTTTAACTATTAAAAATTCAGTAGTAGTTAATTTGTCAGGTAAAGCTTTTTCATCCCATTCACATTCTAATTGTGCTGGATCTAATTTTAATTTTCCATGTGTAATAAGATTTTTAGAATCATCAACAATTTCATTTTTTTTTCTGAGTTGAATTTTTATTCTCTCAATTAAAACTTTTATAGAAAAACCACCTGATTTTTTTACAAAATCGTCTGCACCTAATTTTAAACCTAACAGTTCATCGACCTCATCATCCTTGGAAGTTAGAAAAATAATAGGAATAGACATTTTTTTTCTTAGACGAGTCAAAAGTTCTTCTCCATCCATTCTTGGCATCTTAATGTCTATAACTGCTAGATCAGGTGGATTCCTAGTCAAACCATTTAGGGCTGTGTCTCCATCAATATAAGTTTGAACTGTAAATCCCTCTCTCTCTAAAGCAATACTAATCCCTGTTAAAAGATTTCGATCATCGTCTACAAGTGCAATTGTTTGTGCCATATAATATTTAATTTTTATAAGTAAATTGTCAAAATTTAGGCACCATTATATCTAATTAATGGGCTTCACCCCAATTAAGACCAGAGTTAATACTTACATTTAAAGGTACAGAAAACATGTGATAATCTGAACTTGAAATAGATATCATAGTTTCTTTGACAGCTTTCTGAACGTAGTCTTTATCATTCTGAGAACATTCAAAAATAAGTTCGTCATGAATCTGCAAGAGCATTTTTGTTTTAAATTTTTTATCATTTTGAATTAATTGATCTAACTTAATCATTGCTAGCCTTATGATATCAGCTGCAGAGCCTTGTATAGGTGCATTGATAGCTGCTCTTTCTTGAAAACTTCTAACACTAAAGTTCTTATCATTAATTCCCCTAAGGTGAATTCGTCTTCCAAATATATTATTGACATATCCTTTAGTTCTACAAAATTTAATTGTGGAATTCATATATTCCTTAATTTCAGGAAATTTTTTAAAGTAAGCATTAATAAAATCTAACGCTTCTTGATTTGAAACTGCAATTTGTTTTGCTAATCCATATTGAGTTATTCCATAAATAATTCCAAAATTAATTGCCTTCGCTTTTCTCCTTAGATCTTCGTTAACTTTGTTTAAGGGAACACTAAAGACCTGACTCGCAGTTAAACTATGAATATCTTCATTATTTTTAAATGCTTTTTTTAATTCTTTTACATCAGCTATATCTGCAAGAATTCTCATTTCAATTTGATTGTAATCTGCAGAAATTAAAATATTACCTTTTTCTGCAACAAAAGCTTTTCTAATTTCTTTTCCTTCTTCTGTTTTAATAGGAATATTTTGTAAGTTAGGGTCGCTTGATGCCAACCTTCCTGTATTAGTAGCCGCTAATAAAAACGAGGTATGTACTCTTTTTGTTTTGGAATTAATATGGTCTTGTAATGCGTCGGAATATGTATTTTTTAATTTAGAAATCTGCCTCCATTCTAAAATAAAATTGGGAAATTTATGGCCTGTTAATGCTAAATCTTCTAAAACTTTAGCATTAGTTGCCAAGCTCCCTTTTTTAGTTTTTTTAAGCTTAGCAATCTTAAGATCGTTATAAATAATTTCTCCAAGTTGTTTAGGAGAAGCGATATTAAATTCTTTCCCTGCTAATACAAAAATATCTTTTTCTATTTTTCTTAGTTTTTTTTCAAATTGAGCTGATAATTTTTTAAGATAACTGGCTTCTACCTTTATTCCATTTAACTCCAATTTTGCTAATAATTTTACCATTGGCTTCTCAAAGTATTCATAAATTTTATTTAATTTCTCTTCATCCATTCTTTCTTTCAAATGTTCGTATAGTCTCAAAGTTACATCTGCATCTTCAGCAGCATACTCTGTTGCTTTAGCAAGTTCTATGTCAGCAAAATTTAACTTATTTTTTCCTGAACCGACTAGTTCTTTAAAGGTTATGGTTTTATGTCCTAAGTGAATTTCAGACAAAGTATCCATGTTATGACGATTAATACCTGCATCTAGAGTATAAGAAATTAGCATAGTGTCTTCGATTGAATTAATTTCTATACCATTTTGTTTCAAGACGATGAAATCAAATTTTATATTTTGACCAACTTTTTTAATGCTTAGATCTTCTAAAAGAGGTTTAATTTTTTTTAAAACAATTTCTTTTTTTAAACTCTTTTCTTTGTGAGCCAAAGGTATATAGCATGCTTTATTCGGAGCGTAGCTAAAGGATACTCCTATTAATTCTGTATCTAAAGGGTTTAAAGATGAGGTTTCAGTATCTACAGCTATAACTGTTTTTTCTTCGAGAATCTTTATCCATTTATCTAAATTTTTTTCATCTAAAATACATTCATAATTTTTTGTGTTTATATTTTTTTCTTTCCGTGCTTCTGTTTGTTTAGATTGACTTAGGTTTGAACTTTGACTTTCTCCGTAAAAACTAATTGCTTGACTTAACAATCTATTGAATTCCATTTCTTGAAGAAAATTGAAAAGCTTTTCTTTGTCTACACTTCTCATGATAAAACTTTCAAGTTTTTCTTTAACAGGCACGTCATTTTTTAATGTAACCAATTTTTTACTAAGTATTGCTTTATCTTTATTTGCTAAAAGCGTTTCTCTTCTTTTGTTTTGTGGAATTTCTTCAATATTTTTTAATAGGATATCTAGAGTTTTATATTTATTTATAAGTTCAGCAGCTGTTTTTACTCCTATGCCAGGTACACCTGGTATATTATCAGAAGGATCACCTGCTAGAGACTGAACATCAATTACTTGATTAGGTTTGACTCCAAATTTTTCAAATACTTCTCGCTCTCCAAGAACTTTATTTTTCATAGGGTCATAGAGTCTTATTTTTTCTGACACTAATTGCATTAAATCTTTGTCTGAGGAGATTACAGTTACTTTAGCACCTGCTTCTACAATTTCTTTTGCATACGTAGCCAAAAGATCGTCAGCTTCATAATTAATTAGTTCGATTGAAGGTAGGCTGAATGCCTTTACTGCTTTTCTAATATATTCAAATTGAGGTATTAGATCTTCGGGTGTTTCAGTTCTGTTAGCTTTATATTCGCTGTAAATATCATTTCTAAAATTTTTTTTTGCTGAGTCAAAAATAACCGCAAAGTGTGTTGGTTTGTGTATTGAGTCATCCGATCTAGAATCTTCCAAGAGTTTAAAGAGCATAGAACAAAAACCACTGACCGCACCTGTTGGTAGACCGTCACTTTTTCTTGAAAGTGGTGGTAATGCATAATAAGCTCTAAAAATATAGCCTGAACCATCTATCAAATAAAAATGATCTGTTTTTTTTAATGAAGTCATGAATATAACATTTATAATACCTTATTTATTTTGTGATATAATTAAATAAACTATGAACAAAAATGCTTTAAGTGTTGAAAACTTAACTAAGGTCTATTCGACAAATAAAAAAACAGGTATTTCAAATAAAGCACTCAACAATTTAAGCTTCGAGGTCAAACAAGGTGAGGTATTTGGTTTGTTGGGCCCAAACGGTGCTGGCAAAACTACATTTCTAAGTATACTTGCGGGAACTGTTACTAAAACAGAAGGGCAAGTAAATGTCTGGGGATTTAACTTAGATCAAAATCCAAGGCAAGTGAGGGCGTCAATAGGAATAGTCCCTCAAGAAGTCAATTTAGATGCTTTTTTTAGCCCTAGAAAATTACTTGAATTACAGGCAGGGTTATATGGGGTTCCAAAGAAAGATAGAATTACTGATGTTATTTTAAAAATGGTTTCATTGGAAAAAGAAGCAGATTCCTATGCTCGAAGCCTTTCTGGTGGTATGAAAAGAAGACTGTTAATTGCAAAAGCTATGGTCCATCAGCCACCAATACTTGTGTTGGATGAGCCTACGGCTGGTGTTGATGTAGAGCTACGAAAAAACCTTTGGGAAAATGTAAAATTATTAAACAAAGAGGGAGTAACAATCATTTTAACCACTCATTATCTCTTTGAAGCTCAAGAAATGTGTGATCGTATAGCAATAATTGATAAAGGTTGTTTAGTTGCTTTGGATACAACACAAAAATTATTAGATAGGATACAAACAAAAAAAATTATTTTTCATGTTTCCAAGATATCTGAAGTTAAAAAGTTAGCATTATCAGGTGTACAGTTTAATTCAGATGTCTCCAATACAGTAACAGCTATTTATGAAAAAAATTCATATAAATTTGAGGATATTGCAAATGTACTAAAGAAAAACAACATTGAAATTTTAGATATAACTACAGAAGATGGTGATTTAGAAGATGTTTTCGTACAATTAACAAATAACTAGATTTTAGTAAAAAAAAAAGTAAATATGCAATAATGGAATTAATAAAAGAACTAAAACAGTCTAAGATAATAAGAAATGTATTTATTGCATTGATAGGTACTGTACTTTTAGCAATTTCATCCAAAATCAAGATTCCTTTTTACCCTGTGCCAATGACAATGCAAACTTTAGTAGTTTTATTTTTAGGAATAACTCTTGGGTGGAAGTTAGGAGTTACAACTGTAGCGCTCTATTTATTTGAAGGAATAATTGGTTTGCCTGTTTTTTCAGGTTCACCTGAAAAAGGTGTTGGAATAGTTTATTTTACTGGACCAACGATGGGATATTTAGTTGGCTTTCTTTTTACAGTTTATTTTGCAGGAAAATTTCACTATAATACTATTGACCTAACCTCTCCGCTAAAAAATTATACTATAGTCAATAACCTTATTAAAAATTTTTTAAAACTAACTATTGCAATAAGTTTTATTTATATTTTTGGAATTTTATGGTTAGGAACTTTAATCGGTTGGGAAAAACCTTTTTTCACCAGCCCTTTATTCCAATCAGGTGCACAACCATTTTTATTAGCAGAACTTTTTAAAATTTTAATAGTTTTGTTTAGCTTGTCTAAGCTAAAAAAACTTAATCAATACTTACAATAATTATTTAGGTGATCTTTTAGAAAGTATACGTTGTAGCGTTCTACGGTGCATTTTAAGTCTCCTAGCTGTCTCGGAAACATTACGATTACATAGTTCGAACACTCTATGAATGTGTTCCCATTTAACTCTGTCCGCAGACATTGGGTTTTCAGGTGGTTTAGCTTTTGATTCGGCTGAAGCTAGCAAGGCCGCTTCTACATCATCTGCATCTACCGGCTTTGCAATATAATCTATTGCACCAGCTTTAACTGCTGCTACAGCTGTAGGTAAGTTTCCATAGCCTGTCAGCATAACAATTCTGCTCTCTTTCTTTGATTTGTGAAGAGTCTTGACCACTTCTAAACCGCTACCATCTTCAAGTCTAAGATCGATAACAGCAAAACTTGTAGGTGTGTTTTTTGCGATTTGAAGGCCTTCTTCAACACTTTTTGCCTCCGTTACAACAAATCCTTTTTTTTCCATTGCTCTTGCCAGTCTACCTCTAAAAGGATCGTCATCGTCAAGTATCAACAGGCTTTTATCGCTAAAATCATTTAAGTTTAAATTAACTAATTCTGTATCATTTTTTTTCATGCTGAGACTTATATGGTGATGAAGTAAAAATTATCAACCAATACTTTTGTATTATTTTCTTTACATTAATTAAAAAAACCTTAAATAACGATTTAACAGGTTTTTTTATAAAATTTTTTAAAAACCTTTTGTGTAAATATAAAAAGGGACACATGAGATGCAAAAATTTAGAGACGTTGACGAATTAATTAACACATTAAAGCCGGATTATCCAGTTTACTGCATACGTCCAGATTCTATAAAAACATCAACTCAATTTTTTAAAAATAATTTTCCTGGAAAAGTTTTGTACGCAGTAAAAACTAACCCTAATAAAAAAGTTTTAAAACATATTATCGATAATGGAATAGAAAATTTTGATACTGCCTCAATAAATGAAATTTTATTAATTAAAAATTTAAAACCTGATGCACATATTTATTTTATGCATACAGTTAAAAGTAGAAAAGACATATCGGAAGCTTACTTTAATTTAGGTGTTAAAGATTTTGCGCTTGATACGAAAGATGAGTTAGTTAAAATTCTTGAAGCAACTAATCATGCAAAAGATTTAACTCTCTACATAAGAATTGCTATTTCGAATGAACATGCTGAAATTGATTTGTCTAGAAAATTTGGAGCACCATCAAATGAAGCACTTGGGCTAGTTAGGTTATGCAAAGAACATGCTAATAAAATTGGAATTAGTTTTCATGTTGGTTCTCAGTGTATGCATAAAATTTCTTTTGCTAAAGCAATTACTGAAGTTGGTAATATAATTAAAAAAACTAAAATTATACCTGATATTATAAATGTTGGTGGTGGGTTTCCTTCTATCTATCCAGACTTAAACCCTGAACCCCTCGAGAATTATTTAAATGAAATAAAGAATTCTATTTTAAAACTTAATTTACCAACTACTCCTGAATTAATTTGTGAACCTGGAAGAGCTATAGTGGCAGAAAGTGGTTCTACCATAGTTAAAGTAAACCTTAGGAAAAAACATAAACTTTATATTAACGATGGAACATATGGCACTTTATTTGATGCTGGCGTTCCTAATTTTATTTTACCATCTAGAATGATCTTGAATGGAAAAATTCAATCAAAAAAATTAACCGCATTTAATTTTTTTGGACCTACCTGTGATAGTATGGATTATATGAAAGGACCTTTCATGTTGCCTAACAATATTAAAGAAGGTGATTATATTGAATTAGGGCAATTAGGTGCTTACGGATTAACTTTTAGAACTAAATTTAATGGCTTTTACTCTGATGAAATATTTGAAACGGCAGATCAACCAATCATGAGTTTGTATGATGCTTCAAGTAAAGTTAAATACTTGGTTGCTTAATGGACAAAAAAAATAATCCTAATAATACAGAGCATAATAAAAAAACACTTCTTAGCAATCCTGTAGAACACATTGATATTAAATCATTCGATGCTAGGCAAATCATTGATGGGATGGGTAAGATGTCATTCACATCTAGGGACACAGCTAGAGCTGCCGGTATTTATAATGAAATGCTAGCTGATAAAGATTGCTCAATTTTCTTAACACTAGCTGGATCTACATCTGCAGGTGGATGTATGGATTTATATGCAGATCTAGTAAAAAATAACATGATTGATGCTATTGTTGCTACAGGTGCTTCTATAATTGATATGGATTTTTTTGAAGCTTTAGGCTTCAAACACTATCAAGGCTCCCAGTTCCAAGATGATACTGTTCTTAGAAACAACTATATCGATAGAATTTACGATACTTACATTGATGAAGAAGAACTTCAAGCATGTGATAAAGCTATATGTGAAATAGCTAATACCTTAGAACCACGATCTTATACATCTAGAGAGTTTATTAAGGAACTTGGTAAGTACTTAAAAACAAATAGAAAAAAGAAAGGTTCATTGATTGAAACTGCTTACGACAACGATGTTCCGATTTTTTGTCCAGCTTTTACCGACAGTTCCGCAGGCTTTGGCTTAGTAATGCATCAAGAGCAGAATCCAAAAAAACATATGACTATAGATTCTATTCGTGAATTTAGAGAGTTAACTGAAATTAAATTACAATCTAAACAATCTGGTTTATTAATGATTGGAGGCGGCGTACCAAAGAATTTTGTTCAAGACACTGTTGTATGTGCAGAGTTGTTGGGGAAAAAAGTCGATATGCATAAATATGCTATTCAAATTACTGTTGCTGATACTCGTGATGGAGCTTGTAGTAGTTCCACATTAAAAGAAGCAAGTTCATGGGGTAAAGTTAATATAACAAAAGAACAAATGGTATTTGCTGAGGCAACAAGTGTATTACCTTTAATTGCAAGTGACGCATACCATCGTGAACATTGGAAAAATAGAGAAAAAAAAAAATTTTCAAAAATATTTAAATAAAAATATTTAAAAATGAAATATCTTTCAAATAAAAATGGCTTTTTAGGAATTGATAATAAGGTCAATGTTAAAGAAAAAGTTGTTGTTGTTCCTTTCGGACTCGAAAAAACAGTTAGCTATGGTGGGGGCACTAGAAATGGACCTAAAGAAATTATTAAGGCCTCTCATCAAGTAGAATTATATGATGAAGAGTTGCATTGCGAACCGTATAAAAAGATTGGGATTAAAACATTAAAGCCATTCAAGATTGATAAGGACATTAAAAAAGCTCTAAAAAAAATGTCAGATATAAACGAGGAAATTTTGAATAAAAAGCTTTTCCCTATTACTTTTGGTGGCGAACACTCAATTACTCCTGGATGTATTGTACCGTTCGTAAAAAAACATAAAAAAATTTGCTTATTACATTTTGATGCTCATGCGGATTTAAGAGAAAGTTATAATGGCGAAAAATTTTCACATGCATCGGCTATCAAAAGATGTCTAGACTATAAAAACGTATCTATTATTTCTTTTGGTATTCGAAATATCTCTAAAAATGAAATACCTTTTTTAAAAAAGAATAAAGCAAGAATTAATATTTTTTGGGCTAAAGATAAATTAAAATGGGACTTAAAAAAATTTAAAAAAATGATAAAAAATAAAACAGTTTATCTAACGTTTGATGTCGACGGATTAGACTCAAGCATTATGCCGGCAACAGGTACTCCCGAACCAGGTGGATTACTATGGGATGAAACTTTAAACATCATTAAGATTGCTGCAAAAAATTCAAATATTGTTGGCGCCGATATTAATGAATTATCGCCAATTAAAGGTTTTAACTCTTATAATTTCTTGGTAGCAAAATTAGCCTACAAAATTCTTTCTTACACTTTTGAATTTAAGCGATAACAAGAAATTTGAACCATAAGGGCTTTCTGATCTCTTCATGTATGTATTTAGTGCACTGCATGACCACTGCAAGCGCCTTCTTTGAACTAGTTTTTGATATCCAGTATATTCCAAGAAATTTTAACTGCGGCACCCTTTAAATCTTCTCTGTTGGAAAAAGTTAATCGAGCTTTTTTTCTCTCTAAAAGAGTTTTACCTAAAAAAATACCCAATCCAAGACCTGCTCTTCCAATTATTTTTTTCGATTTTGACTTTAAATATGGTTCACCAATAAGCTTGATAATATCTTCTGCAAAACCTGGTCCATCATCATTCACTGTCAATACGAGCATTTGTTCATCGCTTTCTAATTTTATACATACTTCTCTATCTGCAAATTTAATAGCGTTTCCAATAAAATTTCTTAGACCATAAACAATTTCTGGTGACCTTTTAATATTTATTTTATTTAGATCTCCATTTTCTAATAAAGTAATTTTCTTATCTGAAGTTTCTTCGAATGAGATAATGATTTCTTCTAGTAGATCTTCTGCTTTTATCAAGTTAATGAATTGATCATCACTAATTTCTTTTTTTGAGATTTTTTTCAAAATATCACTACATCTTTTAGCTTGACTAATTAGTAAATCTAAATCTTTTGAATGCTTTGACTTATCGCCAATCTCTTTTTTTAATTCCTTAATAACTACTGAGATTGTAGCAAGTGGTGTGCCTAGGGAATGAGCTGCAGCTGCAGCTTGTCCACCGAGTGAGTCCAGTTCATATTCTTTTGCCATAACTTGTTGAAGTTTGTTAAGTGCTTCAGTTCTTTTTTTCGTTTCACCTGAAAATCTTATTCCAAAATAACTTAAGAAAACTAATCCAATAATTATAGAAACTAAAGCTCCAGCTAAATAATATTCTGGGAAATCAAAATTATATGTATCTAAACCGGGAAGGATCTTGTGATTTTCTTTTAGAACGAATAAAAGACCTATAGTTAAGGTCCCAAGAATAATTGTTGTTCCCATGCTTAAAAAAGTTGAAGAAACTATAGTTGGGATGATTATAAGCAATGCGAATGGGTTAAAGATTCCTCCTGTTAAGTACAGTAGGGCACTTAGTTGCAACAAGTCATAAGCAAGGAATAAAGAAGAAGAAAGATCTTTTAACTGGTTTGTTCTAATATTAAATTGAAGTACTATGTTTGTTATCAAACCTATAAAAATAATAATATGTGTTTCGATATAAGGAAGATTTAACTTTAAATAAAAATGGACAAAGTTAATTGCGATTAGTTGGCCGGTAATAGCAATCCATCTTAAGTTTACTAACGTTTTTTTGTCTAAGTGAAGGTTCTCTTCTATTCTGAATAGAGTAGAAAAATTCATTTTACGAACTAAATATCTAAATTAGCTACTTCTAACGCATTGCTAGTAATAAATTCTTTTCTAGGAGCCACATCATCTCCCATTAAAATATCGATAATTTTTTGATCATCTTTAGATTTTTCTTTTGTTTCTTTTGAGTACTGTACACGTAATAAAGTCCTATTTTCAGGATTTAAAGTTGTCTGCCAAAGTTCTTCGGGGTTCATTTCTCCTAATCCTTTAAATCTTTGAATAGATAATTTTTGTCTTTGTTCTTCCATAAATTTATTAAATTCTAGAGATCCTTTTTTCATTTTTCCAGTTTTCTCAGAAATTTTTAAAATATACTCTTCCAGACTTTTCTCGTCTTTTATATAAGCACTCTTTGTTCCTTTGGTTACTTTAAATAAAGGTGGTTGCGCTAAATATAAGTGACCATTTTCTATTAATTTATTAAAAGGAAAATTGTTAAAAAATGTTAGCAATAAAGTCCTAATGTGAGAACCATCTACATCGGCATCGGTCATGATTATGATCTTGTCATACCTTAGGTTTTCTATGTTAAAATCTTTAGAGCCTGTGCCAAGTGCGTTAATTAACGTTACTACTTCATTGGATGACATCATCTTTGCAAGTGCTTTTGTTGCGTAATCATTGCTTATTCCGTTAGGTTTAGTTTTATTTTTTACATACGTATTCAATATTTTCCCCCTTAACGGCAAAACAGCTTGATATTCTCTAGATCTTCCTTGTTTAGCTGAACCACCAGCAGAATCACCCTCGACTATATAAAGCTCTGTTCCTTGCCTTTTGGAAATTTGACAATCTGCAAGTTTGCCAGGCAAACCAGATAGCTCGAATGTACCTTTTCTTCTTACGCTATCTCTAGCTTTCCTGGCTACATCTCTTGCAATTGCAGCTTGTAAAATTTTTTCTAAAATATTTCTGGTTACAGACGGATTTTGATCAAACCAAGTAGCAACTCTTTCGTTGACTACACTCTCAACTATTAATCTTACTTCCGAAGAGACAAGTTTATCTTTTGTTTGAGATGAAAATTTTGGGTCAGGCATCTTAATAGATAACACTGCCACCAGTCCTTCTTTTATATCGTCCCCTGAAATGGTAACTTTGTTTTTTTTACCTAAATTTTTATCATTCGCATATTTATTTATTACTCTTGTCAAAGCGCTTCTAAAACCAAGAAGATGAGTTCCACCATCTTTCTGATGAATATTATTAGTAAATGCTAAAACATCTTCTGAGTATCCTGCATTCCATTCAAAAGAACATTCAACTACTACTTTACTCTTTTCTGCCGTTATAAATATTGGTTTTTTAAATATTGCGATTTCATTTTTGTTAATTAGTTGAGGTTTTTTTTGATTAATATATTTAACAAATTCCACTATGCCGCCTTCATATTTATTTATATATTCTTTAGGTTTGGCTGAAGTACTGTCTGTTAAGATGATACTTATGCCTTTGTTTAAAAAAGCGAGTTCTCGCATTCTTTTTTGTAAAATCACCGAGCTAAATTTTGTTGAAGTAAAAATTTCTTTTGATGGCAAGAAAGTTATTTTTGTTCCTTTTTTCTTAGTTTTATTTATTTCTTTTAAAGGTTTTATTGAATTGCCATCTTTAAAGGCTATTAAAAATTCCTTACCATCTCTAAATATATTTAGTTCTAATCTTTCAGAAAGAGCATTGACAACTGATACACCTACTCCATGCAATCCTCCTGAGACTTTATAAGAATCATGATCAAACTTACCACCCGCGTGCAGTTGAGTCATGATCACTTCTGCAGCAGACATTTTTTCCCCTTTATGCATGTCAACAGGAATTCCTCTACCATCGTCTTCCACCGTAATAGAATTATCTTTATTCATAACCACTGAAATATTTTGGCAATGTCCAGCTAATGCCTCATCAATTGCATTGTCAACAACTTCGAAAACCATGTGATGGAGACCAGATCCATCATCTGTATCACCAATATACATACCTGGTCTTTTTCTAACAGCATCTAAGCCTTTTAGAACTTTGATTGAGTCGGCGCTATATGACTGCGTAGGTATTTTTTCTAAATTTTTTGACATTTATTATTGATTTAAGATGTAAGTCTATATCACTTTTTTTGTTTTATATGAAATTAACATTAAGAATACCCTCAAATTCTTCATTAATAGCAGCAGTTTTATATAAAATATAAAAAAAAATCCTAACGCTTCTTAATTAGATTTTCATGGGCATTACAACGTAATAACTGTTTTTATCTGACATGTCTTCGACTAATACGGGAGATGTAGGATCTTTTAGATTAATTTTTAAATTTTTATCTTCAACCTCAGCAACAATATCAGTTAGATATTTTGAATTAAAACTAACTGTCATTTCTTCTCCTGTAAAGTTCGATTTAATAACTTCGTTCCCATCTCCTGAATTACTACTATTAACTGAAAATTTTATATTATCTTTACCTATTATTAATTTTACACCTTCCTTTCTATCTAATGAAACTGTAATAACTCTTTCGATTGCTTGAACAAAATCAGAAGAAATAACTGTTAAAATTTTATCATTACTTGTTGGTACAACTTTCCTATAATCGGGGAATTTTCCATCTATAACTTTAGAAATTAATTTAGTTTTTCCAATTTTGAATTGAATTTTGCTTTCGCTATTTTGCACTAAAACTTTTTCATTTGTTTCAGCTAATAAATTACATAGTTGATAGACAGTTTTTTTAGGTAAAATTATTGAGTTAAAAGACTTGCCAGTGTCAATTTCTATACTACTTGAAGATAGTCTATGACTATCGGTAGCTACACCCGTTAAATATGTTTTGTTTTGAGATTCTGTGAGATGTAAATATACACCATTTAGATAATGTCTAGTATCGTCATTTGAAATAGATATTTTCGTTTTGTCTAGAAGTGAAAGAATTTTTGATTTATTAAATGAGATTTCATCACTTTCAAACTCATCTGCAAAATTAGGGAAATTATCAGTTGGCAAACACAATAAATTAAAATCAGTATTATCCGTTATTAAATTTAATTTATTTTCATTTTTTAAATCAAACTTAACATTTGAATTACCTGATATTTTTCTGAGGATGTCATACAAAATGGTAGCAGATGTGGTTGTGGCGCCCTCTTTATTAATTTGAACTTCATTTATTTCATCGTAAAATACTAAATCTAGATCAGTTGCAATTATCGACAGCTTTCCATTTTTTGCATCTAACAAAACATTAGATAAAATAGGGAGGGTATTTTTTTTTTCTATTATTCCCTGAACAAGCATTAATGATTTTAATAATGCGTCTCTTTTAATTACAAATTGCATCCATTTTACTCTTCTAATAATAAACTTCGTAGTTGTTCGATATTTTTTTTCATTTCGTCATCTTTTTCTGAAAGTCTTGTTATTGTTTTAACTGCATGGATTACGGTCGTGTGATCCCTGTTGGCAAAACGTCTTCCAATTTCTGGCAAAGATCTAGTTGTCATTTTTTTTGCTAAATACATTGCAATTTGCCTTGGTCTAGCTAATGGCCTAGATCTTCTTTGAGACAACATTTCAGCTAATGGGATATTAAAGAAATTTGCTACAGTATTTTGTATTTTATCTACCGTTATTATTCTTGCCTGATTGAAAACATCTTTAAGGATGTTTTTACAATCGCTAATAGTTAATATTTTTTTGTGTATTCTACTAAATGTCACGACTCTATTTAAAACACCTATTAATTCTCTTACATTAGTCTTACTTTCTGTTGCTATAAAGCTAATGACTTCTTCACTTATATTGCTATTTTCTTTAAATTGATTCTGAATATCCTCTAGTCTTTTTTTAATAATTTTCACCTTTAAATCTAAGTCTGGAGCGTCAATATCAACAACGAGGCCACCTGCTAAACGAGACTTAATTCTTTCTTGAACTCTATCTAGCTTCATGGGCGCTCTATCTGCTGAAATAATCACTTGCGAACTTTTATCGATTAAACTATTGAAAGTATGAAAAAATTCCTCCTGCAAACCTTCTTTACCTCTAATAAACTGAATATCATCAATAATAAATACTGATGATTTTCTAAAAAAATCTTTAAAATTGACCATGTCATTTTTTTTTATTGATTTTATAAAGTGATACATAAATCTCTCTGCAGAAATAAACATTACATTAGTTGTTTTTTCTAGTTCTAAACCAATAGCATTTAAAAGATGGGTTTTACCTAGTCCTACTCCTCCGTATATGTAAAGAGGATTATATCTAGATGTCTGCTCACAAACTCTTTTTGAAGACGATAAAGCAATTTCATTGCTTGTACCGGAAATAAAATTATCAAAATTTAAATTTGGATTAAGTCTATTATAATTTAATATTGAGTCTTTAATCTCAGTAACTTTATTGAAATCATCAATCTTAAACGATTCTACAGAATTTATTTTATGTTCTTCTGAGATTTTGAATTCAACCCTATTAATGCTGTTCTTAAAAGATTTTAATTGAGATAGTATTTTGTCTAAATATCTAGACACTATCCAATCTCTAAAAAATCTGGTCGGCACGCCTAAGACTAAGTAGTCGTTATATTCTTTCAATAAAGATACGTTTTTTAACCAACTAGAATATACCTCTGTGCCAAAATTTTTTTCAAATGAACTTTGTACGTTTTCCCAAACTAAAATTTTTTCTTCTTCAGAAGCAAATATTTCTTGAGGTTTTGTAGATTTTTTTTCCATGCAATTGTTTTGTTGATGATGTTTTCTATTTTCTATATCAATTAATTACAAGAAATTTATTTTTTAAATTGAAAATATTTCAATCCAGGTTGTATTTTATAAAAAAAACTTTACCAACCTTACAACTTAAAAGTTAAAATCTAGATTTAGTTTTTTTTTATTTTTGTTAGCCTAAATGTAGTAATAAAATTAAACCTTAGGTTTTATATTTAACAACGCTTAGGTGTTACAAAAAAAATTAGTTTTTGATTTTTTTAGAAATTTTTGAGATTTTTCTTGACGCAGTTTTCTTATCTATTGTTCCTGTTTTTGCTACCTTCATTAAAATTGACTGAAAATCGGAAAAAAAGCTTTTTATTTTCACTTTTTCTCCAGTTTTAATCAGATCTTCCATTTTTTTAACTGTAGCTCGGTATTTACTTTTTCTAAGTCTGTTAACAGTAGTTTGCTTTGCTATTCTTCTAACTCGTCTAATAGCTGAATCTGTGTTTGGCATAATTTGATGATGTATATCTCTTTAAAATATCACGGTCAACTTCAATTATTTTTGACACCTAGAACAAAAAAAAGACGAACGATTAGAAATGTAGATCTTTTGAATGACACCTAAACAATTTTTTCTGAAACATTTGCTTTTTTCTCTATTATATACGTTAAATTTTTGCTGAAAATTTCCATTATCTCCTTCTGCATTAGAAAAATTTTTAATTGACGAACCACCATACGTAATTGAGGTCCTTAGAATCTTTTTTGTAAATTTTATTATATTACTTAATTCTAATTTTTTAATTGTCTTGCCGATTCTACGGGGGTTTATTTTACAAAGAAATAATATTTCGTTACAATATATGTTGCCCAAACCAGCCACGAACTTTTGATCCATTAATAAATTTTTTATTAATATTTTTTTATGTATAAAATATTTTATAATATAGCTTAAGTTAAATTCTTTAGTTAGAGGTTCTGGACCGATCAATTTAAGGTGTTTGCATTTAAAAATAGTATTACTTTCAAACAATTTTAAAAAACCAAATTTTCTTACATCATTGTAAATTAATTTAAAACCTTTTTCTAAATAAAAAGTAAGATGATTGTGTTTAAATTCTTTTTTTTTAATTGAATAATAAAAACTTGTTTTATGTTTTTTATTCTTTTTATCAACAATAAAAAATTTTCCTGTCATGCCGAGATGAGCTAAAATAGTAAGGTTTTGATTTAGATTTATGAGCAAGTATTTAGATCTCCTTTTAATAGAAATAATTTTTCGTCCTTTTATTTTATAGAATTTTCTATTATCTATTTTATAGCGTAGTTTATTATTGTTAATGAAAACTCTTTTAATCGTTAAGTTTTTAAGTTTGTTTTCTAGTGACTTTTTAACAACTTCAACTTCGGGTAATTCTGGCATATAGTTTGTTTATGAATGAGCATAATCAAGAAAAAACTACATTAGTCAACTCTGTATTTGATCGTGTTTATAAAAAATATGATTTAATGAATGACATAATGTCCTTTGGCATTCATAGACTTTGGAAAAAAAATCTTGTTAGCTGGATGAACCCACAGCTAGGAAATAAAATTATTGATGTAGCCTCTGGTACCGGTGATTTAGCAAAAATTATTTCTTTAAAAAATAATAATCAAAATCATGTTTGTTGCGCTGAGCCTAATCAAGGAATGCTTTTAATGGGCAAAAAAAAATTAGAATCACTTAAAAATCTAACATGGCATTTATGTTCTGCAGAAAAGTTACCCTTTAAAGATAACACGTTTGATTTTTATTCAATAAGTTACGGTATAAGAAATGTAACAGACATTAATCAGTGCTTAAGAGAAGCATTTAGAATTTTAAAACCCGGTGGACGTTTCTTTTGCCTTGAATTTTCAAAAGTAGAAAACAAGATTTTAGACCTATTATATCAAAATTATTCAAAGTTAATTCCATTATTCGGCAAAATGATTATTGGAAATTCTGACCCTTATGAGTATCTAATCAGTAGTATTGATAAATTTTATGACCAATATGAACTTGTAGAATTAATGGAAAAAAATAAATTTTCAAACGTAGAATTTAGAAATTTATCTAATGGCATTTCTGCTATACACTCAGGTTGGAAAATCTAAATATGTTCAGAAGTATTTTTCAATTATTGAAAATTGCAAGAAAGCTTGCTTCTTCAGGGGCCGTTGAAACAGTCAATGAGGTTTACAACGTACCCTTTGTTATAAAGTTATTCTTTGATTTGTTTTCTGTCGGTTCCACAAAAAAATTATTAAATAAATCAAAAACACCAGGAGAGAAGTTGTGTGATGCGCTAGAAAGTATGGGTACTACTTTTATAAAACTAGGTCAATTCTTGGCTACAAGACCGGATATAATAGGAGAAACCATAGCTCAAGATTTGGTTAAACTGCAGGACAAGCTACCTCCATTTGAACTTTACGAATCTAAAAAAATTTTGAAAAAAGAAATAGGTGAAAAGTTGTATCAAAATATAGTTGAGTTCAGCGAACCTATCGCTGCAGCCTCCATTGCTCAAGTACATATCGCTAAAATAAAAATTGATAACAACCAAAAAGAAGTTGCTATAAAAATTTTAAGACCTAATATTGAAAAACAATTTAATGAAGAGCTAGATGCGTTAATATTATTTGCCTACATTGTAGAAAGTTTATTCTCAAAAACTAAAAGACTTAAGTTAGTAGAGGTTGTTCATTTACTAAGAGAAATAACTAACATTGAAATGGACTTAAGATTTGAAGCTGCAGCTGCTAATGAGTTATACGAAAATACAAAAAATGATGCAGGATTCAATGTTCCAAAAATTTATTGGAACTACACTACAAGAAAAGTACTTACTTTAGATAAAGTTAATGGGACGTCAATAAGAGAAAACGAACTACTAAAGAAAACTGGTATTGATTTAAAAATACTTTCAGAAAATCTGATTCAACATTTCCTTAAACAAGCAGTTAGAGATGGTTTTTTTCATGGAGATATGCACCAGGGAAATTTATTTGTAGATTCAAAAGGTAATATTATTCCAGTTGATTTTGGAATTATGGGCAGATTAGATAGGAATAACAGAAAATATTTAGCAGAAATTCTATACGGATTTATTCAGAGGGATTATACGAAAGTTGCAGAGGTCCACTTTGAAGCGGGTCTAGTACCGCGAAATGCATCTAAAGAAGAGTTTGCGCAAGCGCTAAGGTCCGTTGGGGAACCTATTTTTGGACAATCTATAAAGGATATTTCAGGTGGAAACTTATTAGCTCAACTTTTTGAAATAACAGAAAAATTTAACATGCCAACACAGACACCACTTTTGTTGCTTCAAAAAACTATGGTAACTGTAGAAGGTGTAGCAAGAAAGCTTTACCCCGAAACTAATATCTGGGAAATTTCTCGACCAGTATTAGAGGATTGGATTAAGAGTGTGAAAAGCCCCAAAGCGACTATGGACACTGTTATAAATACATCTTCTGAAGTCTTGAAAAGAATACCTGACTTTCCTAACTTTATGGACAAGGCAAATTATGCTTTACAACTATTGGCCGAGGGTAAATTAAATCTGAGCTTTAAAAATAACAGTGGCTTAGAGATTGAAAAAATAAAGTTAAAAAACCTAAGAAATAATATCATCATTAGTTTTTTAGGGATTGTAATTGCCCTTTTATTAGTATTTTAATTGTTACAATGTCATTACAAAGTAAAAAAATCTTATTAATAATTGGTGGAGGAATTTCTGCTTATAAAGCTTTAGACCTTACTAGGTTGCTCATAAAGAATAAAATAGAAGTAAAAACAATACTTACAAAAAGTGGTAAAAAGTTTGTTACTCCTTTATCTATTGCATCTTTGTCAGGTAATAAAGTTTTTGAAGATATGTTTGACGTAAATAATGAGAATGAAATAGATCATATTTCTTTATCTCGTTGGGCTGATATGATTTTAATCCTGCCAACAACAGCAAACATGATGACAAAATTGAGCGCTGGTAAAGCAGAAGACTTGGCTACAACCGTTGTTTTAGCTTCTAATAAGGATGTTGTTTTAGTTCCAGCAATGAATGTTAGGATGTGGCTACATAAAGCAACTCAAAACAACGTGAAAATTTTACTCGACTATGGATATAAATTTGTTGGACCAACAAATGGTGAGATGGCCTGTGGTGAATATGGAGAGGGTAAGATGTCGAGTCCACGACAAATTTTTTTATACTTAAAAGAATATTTTGAAAACAAAAATTTAGTAAAAAAAAAAAGGATAAGTGCATTAGTAACTACTGGACCAACGCGGGAGTATATTGATCCTGTCAGGTATATATCTAATGAATCTAGTGGCAAGCAGGGATATGAAATAGCCTTAGCACTTTCTAAATTTGGAATAAATACTACTTTGGTAGCTGGACCTACATCCATAATTTACTCCAAAGATATTAAAGTAAAAAGGATAAGTAGTGGTGATGAAATGATGAGTGTGGTGAAAAAACTCTTGCCAGTCGATATAGCTGTTTGTGCTGCAGCTGTATCTGATTTTAAACCCATGAACAAAAGTAAACAAAAAATAAAAAAAAATAAAAAAAATTTTAATAGTTTGGTTCTAGAAAGAAATGAGGATATATTAGAATATCTTGGAAAGAATAACAAATTAAGACCTAAAATGCTTGTAGGTTTTTCTGCAGAAACAGAAAATTTAATTGAAAATTCTATAAAAAAATTAAATCATAAATATTGTGATATAATAATTGCTAACGATGTTTCAAACATAGATGTAGGTTTTAATGTTGATTTTAACAAGGTCTCAATTATAGAAAAGAGTGGCAAGATCGAGAGTCTAGCCAAAAATAGGAAAAGTTATATTGCATCAAGAATTGCTAAAAAGATAATAGATAAATTTTTAATTAATGACAAAAATACAAATTAAAAAATACTCAAGCTCTGTATCAACTCCAAAATATGAAACATTAGGCTCTTCGGGTATGGATATATCGGCACATATAGAAAATAAAATAATAATTAATCCAGGTGAAAAAGCTTTAGTTGCTACTGGCTTTTCAATAGCTATTCCAAGAGGTTATGAGATTCAAATAAGACCTAGGTCTGGTCTAGCTGCTAAAAAAAATATTACTGTTTTAAATTCGCCCGGAACTATTGATGCTGACTATAGAGGTGAAATAAAAGTCATCTTGATTAATCATAGTAAGGAAAAATTTATTATTGAAAACGGGGAAAGAATAGCCCAAATGGTCGTTTGTCCCGTTGTTTACGCTAATTTAGAAGAGGTTAAAGAATTACCTAATACGCAGCGTGGCTCAGGTGGTTTTGGTTCTACTGGTACTAATTAGTACTTAATATGAAAATAAGTAATAACGATCTTTTAAGATATTCAAAACAGATAATATTAAAACAAGTTGGTGTCTTAGGGCAAAAAAAAATCTCTTCCGCAAAAGTGATAATAGTCGGAATGGGAGGATTAGGCTGTCCAGTGACTTTATACTTGAGCAATCTAGGCATAAATAATATTGGCATTGTAGATCACGATAAAGTAGATTTTTCTAATCTAAATAGACAAATTTTATATAATACAAGTGACATAGGAAAATTTAAAGTTGATCAAGCAAAAAAGTTCATAAAGAAAGTAAGTAAAAAAATTAAAATTGATATTTTTAAGGTAAAAATAATAAAAAAAAATATTCAAAGTATCTTAAATAAGTATGACATCATTTGTGACTGTTCAGATAATTTTGCATCAAGATATTTGCTTAATGATTTTTGTTTAAAGAATAAAAAAATATTGATTTCTGCAGCTATTAACAAATTCGAGGCTCATATATTTAATTTTAATTTTTCTAAAAATATTCCTTGCTACCGTTGTTTTATGCCTGAAATACCAGAACAAGAAAATAAATGCGATGCAGAAGGAATTTTGCCAACTGTAGCTGGCATCGCAGGAACACTCCAGGCTAACGAAGTTGTAAAATCTATCTTAGATAAAGACAGTGAGTTAGTTGGAAAAATGATAGTTTTTAACACATTAAAGTTAGATTTTAGAAAAATTAAGCTTTCTAAAAATAGTAACTGCATATGTGCCATAAACGCAAATGATTAAAAGAATAATTTTTACTTTTATAGTAGCACTGCTAACGTCAATTAATTTTTTGTCTGCAGAAGAATATTTTTCTACTTTACGTTATAAGGACGTAAACTTAAGACAAGGTCCTTCAAAAGAATATCCAGTAAAAATTTTCTATAAAAAAAAATATCTTCCTGTTTTAATCCAAGATACTTCTGATAACTTTAGAAAAATTAAAGACCATGAAAATAATACTGGCTGGATCCATGTCTCACAATTATCAAAAAAGAAAGCTGCATTAGTAAATGTAACTCAGGTTACAATGTTTGAAAATTCTACTATTTTTTCAACTCCTGTAGCAGTTTTAGAAAAAGGAAGACTTTGTATAATTTTGAAATGTAGTGATGAATGGTGTAAGATTAAAACTGATAAATATTCGGGTTGGTTAAAAAAACAGAGTTTGTGGGGAAATCTTTAGTTAAATCTATCCTCTAACATGCAGGCAACAAGATGAATACGATCTTGTTCTCCACCGTTAAAAAAATTATGGTACTTCGTATTATTAGTTATTGTAACAGATCCATCTGCAGGTAAATGTTTTGCAATATTCTCTATTACCATCATGCATCCAGGATTAGTAATTATTGGAATATGTAATCTTGGCTCTGGATCTCTATGCCAACTCAAGCTTGATCTTGGTTGCTTTACTAAAAGTCTAATTCTACCAATTTTAAATTTTTTTTTTAGTGTTTTGTAAACTTCTGCAAAATAAGTATTTTCAAATCCTGAAACCAATTGTGTATACTTTGATTCATCGATACCCACATCTCTCGCCACTTCTTTTCCAGTTTCGTCAGGCTTAGTCCAATAAACTCCTCTTATGTTGTTTCCTTTAATTGAGTCTTCATCATTTGGTATTTGATTTAAGGATATGGCCCCAAAGTTTGAGACTCCTGGGGTGTCAAATTTTTTCTTCTTCAGTATGATTTCAAGGTCATTTCTCAATCTTGATATATCAAAATTAAGTTTAGGTACTTTATGAAAGTCTTTAAAGTTAATATTACCCATATTACTATAATTATTTACACTAATTACCATCTTAATAACTGTGATTTTTTGTCTCTCGGTTGCTTTATTATTATATAATTAATATGTATATCAAGTTAAATATTATCAAAATATGCAAAAGAATAGTTATAATTATAATGATCTAATAGACTGCGGAAATGGTAAGCTTTTTGGTGAGGGTAATGCTAAATTACCACTACCCCCAATGCTAATGTTTGACCGTATTTCCGAGATTACAAGTGACGGTGGGCCTTATAAAAAGGGTTGTATAAAAGCAGAACTGGACATTAAAAAAGATATGTGGTTTTTTAATTGTCATTTTAAAGATGATCCAGTTATGCCTGGTTGTTTAGGACTTGATGCCATGTGGCAGTTAGTTGGTTTTTATTTGGGTTGGCTGGGTGACCCAGGTAAGGGAAGGGCATTAGGCGTGAATGAAGTTAAATTTACAGGAGAAGTTTTACAAACAGTAAAACTTGCTACTTATGAGATTAATATGAAAAGAATTTTAAGAAAAGAAGGAACTGCGGTTGGTTTAGCTGATGGGATTTTAAGTGCTGATGGCAAAGTTATTTATAAAGCTTCAAATTTAAAAGTAGGAGTATTTAAGTAATGAAACGAGTAGTGGTTACAGGAATTGGAATTGTTTCTTGCCTTGGAAATAATCAAAATGAAGTATACGATTCATTGTTAAATACAAAGTCTGGTATTAGTTTTTCAGATGAATACAAAAAATACAATTTTAAAAGCCAAATCTGTGGGATTCCTAAAATTAAAGTGGAAGAACATATTGATAGAAAAATAATTAGATTTATGGGTGAAGGATCAGCTTATAATTATATAGCAATGAAAGAAGCTGTGGAGGATTCAGGTTTAGAAGAAAAAGATGTTAGTAATGAAACAACCGGGATTATTATGGGCTCAGGGGGGCCTTCTGTTAAAAATGTTGTTCATGCAGTTGACTCTACTAGAGAGGTGGGCCCTAAGAAAATGGGACCATTTGTTGTTCCACGGACTATGGCGAGTACAGTTTCTGCCACACTTGCTGTTCCATTTAAAATCAAAGGTGTCAACTACTCGATAAGCTCTGCTTGTGCAACAAGTGGACATTGTATTGGTAATGGCATGGAGTTAATACAATCAGGAAAACAAAAAATTGTTTTTGCTGGTGGTGGAGAAGAAATTCATTGGGCCATGTCAGCTATGTTTGATGCTATGACAGCCTTATCTTCAAAATATAATGAAACACCTGAAACCGCTTCTAGACCTTACGATAAATCTAGAGATGGATTTGTTATTGCTGGTGGTGCAGGAGTTGTTGTTTTGGAAGAATTAGAACACGCAAAAGCAAGAGGAGCTAAAATTTATGCAGAGTTAACCGGGTACGGCGCCACTTCTGATGGCTACGATATGGTAGCTCCCTCGGGTGAAGGTGCTGTTAGGTGCATGAAAATGTCTCTCAAGACCGCAAGAAACAAGATTGACTATATAAATACTCACGGAACTTCAACACCAGTGGGGGATGTCACAGAATTAAGAGCTGTTAAAGAAGCTTTTGGAGATAATGTTCCAAAAATAAGTTCTACAAAATCTTTAACCGGCCATCCATTAGGTGCGGCCTCAGTTCATGAAGCGATTTACTGCCTAATTATGATGAAAAATAATTTTATAGCCGCATCTGCTAATATTACAGAGATGGATGAGGAAGCAAAAAAATTTCCTATTGTTACTAAAGTTGAAAAAAATATAACCTTAAATTCTGTTATGTCTAATAGCTTTGGTTTTGGTGGAACAAATGCAACTTTAATTTTTGAGAAAATATAGTTTATGAGTTTGATGAAAGGCAAAAAAGGATTGATTATGGGTGTGGCAAATGAAAGGTCCATTGCTTGGGGTATCTCCCAAAAATTAGCTGAGGCAGGAGCGGAGTTAGCTTTCACATATCTAGGTGATGCTTTAAAAAAAAGGGTTATACCACTCGCTAAGTCTTTGAACTCAGATTTTACACTTAGTTGTAATGTTGAAAATAAAGATGAAATAATAAAACTCTTTGAAGATATTAAAGCTAAATGGGGTCAGATAGATTTTGTAGTTCACGCTGTTGCATTTTCAGATAAGTCAGAACTATCGGGAGAATATTTAAACACAACAAGAGATAATTTTTTAAAAAGTATGTTGATTTCATGTTTTTCTTTCACAGAGGTGGCTAAAGAAGCTTCAAAAATGATGAAAGAGGGTGGTAGCATGTTGACTCTAACTTACGAATCTACAAAAGCTATACCAAATTATAATGTTATGGGTGTATGTAAATCTGCTCTTGAAGCAAGTGTAAAATATTTAGCAAGAGATCTTGGTGCTAAGGGTATTAGAGTAAATGCAATTAGTGCGGGACCTATCAAAACACTTGCAGCCTCAGCAATTGGGGACGCAAAATTCTTATACAAATGGAATGCAGATCATTCTTTTCTAAAGAGAAATGTTGATATTAATGATGTTGGAAATTCTGCTTTATATTTAACAAGCGAACTTGCTGCGGGTGTTACTGGCGAAATACACTATGTAGATGCTGGTTATAATAAAGTTGGGATGCCTGACCCCAAAAATATAAGTTAATTACCTATCTTATTTTTCTTAAAATTTTTAAAATTTTTTCAACAGAAAAATTTATAGAATTTTGAAAGGAATTATGTCTACCTATAGAAAGTATTTGATCAATTGTAGTTATTTTGTCTTTATTCTTTAAAACAAAATTTTTTAAAGTAATATAATCAATATCATTCCAGTAATTTAAATGAATCTGAGTTGATTGTATTCCAAACGGTAACATTACTTCTTTATAAAAAAGTTGCGGAATAAAAAATAGGTCATGTTTAAAAAAAGGGAATAAACCGTAGCCATCAATGATAATTTTTATGCCAGTACTGCTTAATGCTTTTAATGTATTCAAATCATATGTGTGATTTGGTGCAAAAAAAGATCGTACTTCTATTCCTTCTTCTTTAAATTTTTTTATACCTGCTTCTATTTTTGATAATTGGTCGTCGTAACTCACACCATAAAACTCTGAATTTCCACCATAGTTAAAATAATCTTTTTTGTTTGTTTGATGTTCGTATAAATGAGAAAAACCATGCATAGATATTTCCCAACCTTTGTTTTTCCATTTTCTAACCTGCTCCCAAAACTTTAAGTTTACTGGATGACTTAGTAGCTCAGGATCTTTATTAAATGGTATTACGCCTAGCAGTGGTTTAATATTAAGTTCATCGAATAACAATTCACACCTGTTCATTAATTTCCAGTTCATATTTTCTGCAACATCATCGATGCGAATTAATAATCCGGTATATTTTGAAATGTTTTTTTTTATTGCATTAAACATCTAAGTTTATACTTTAACTCAATATGGAAAAATTTAACATAAAAAAAATTTCAGAAATAGATTCATTACTTTTGAAGGAGTTTTATTCAAATACTTTTAATTATGAAAAAAATATTGCCGATAACTATATGTGGAAATACAGGAATGGGTATAATAATTGCGAACCAATAGCCCTAATTATAAATAACAAAATTTGTGGACACGCTGGACTAATTCCTACAGATTTAAAGTTAAATGGAGTCAAAAAAAAAGCGATTTGGTTTACAGATCTTTATATAGAAAAAAAATATAGAGCAATGGGATTTGGAAAACATTTAACAAGTGAATGGATGAAGATATGTCCTCTTAAAATTACTATATGTAATGATAAATCGCTTAGTCTTTTTAAAAAACTTGATTGGAAATATAATAATAATTTTAAGAGAAATATTAAAATATTAAATTTTATAAATTTATTACCCTTTTTTAAAAGTTTTAAAAACTCAAGTAATATAATTGATACTCAAGATGAATACCTGAATATCTATCCCGTAAATAACAAAATATTATCTGAAGTAATTGAAGAGACTAACAAGATTTCTTCAAAGGTAATTACTGGCTTAATTAGAGATGAAAACTGGTTCAAATGGAGAATTCTCGATTGTCCTTATGTAAAAGATATTTTTATTTTTCATTACAAAAAAAAATACTTAATAGTACATATTTTAAAAAAAAATAATTTAAAGAGACTGAATATTATTTTTTCTACACATGACATGGGTAAGGATTTACTTAGTTTAATTGTAGATTGGTCAAAAAAGAATAATATTGACTATTTAGCTTATGTAACAGGTGCCGGGAGTGCTGTTAAAAAAGAATTAAATTTTAAGAAAAGTGTTAATTTTTCTTTTTTTTCAGATAATGAATCTGAAGTTAACACTATCAATAATGAATTTACCGATATCCAATATGTCGACAGTGATTTAGATTTTGTTTAATTATTACTCTGCAGCTTGTTTGATAGATAATTTAACTTTACCTCTATCGAATCCTAAAACTTTTACAGAAACTTCATCACCTTCTTTTACAACATCACCAACTTTTTCAACTCTTTTTGCTGCAAGCTCAGAGATATGAACTAAGCCATCTTGCTTTCCTAAGAAATTAACAAAAGCCCCGAATTCCATTACTTTAACAACTTTGCCTTTGTAAATTTTTCCAACTTCAGCTTTTGCTACTAAACTTTTTATAATATCAATTGCTATTTTTCTAGATTCCTCATCGGGTGCTGCTACTGTTACTTCCCCGGTATCTTTTACATCTACCTTAGCTCCTGATTTTTCCACAATTTCTCTAATAGTTGCCCCACCTTTTCCTATGACGGTTGCTATATCCTTTTTATCAACTGTTACAATTTCCATTTTAGGTGTGTGCTTAGAAAACTCTGTTCTTGATACTTTTAAAGCTTTATCCATTTCTCCTAGTATGTGTTCTCTTCCACTTTTTGCCTGGTCTAAAGCTTTCTCCATTATTTCAAATGTTATACCTTCAATTTTAATATCCATTTGTAGAGATGTTATTCCACTTTTAGTTCCTGCGACTTTAAAATCCATGTCTCCCAAGTGATCCTCATCTCCTAGGATGTCCGATAATACTGAAAAATCTTTTCCTTCTTTAATTAAGCCCATAGCTATACCTGCTACTGGTTCTTTCATAGGCACACCAGCATCCATAAGAGCCAATGATGTTCCACAAACAGTAGCCATTGATGAGGAACCGTTTGACTCTGTAATTTCAGATACAACTCTTAAAGTATAAGGAAAGTTTTCTGGCTTGGGTAGAGACGAGTTTATTGCTCTCCATGCTAATTTTCCATGCCCTACTTCTCTTCTACCTGTACCTATTCTTCCACATTCTCCAACAGAAAAAGGTGGAAAATTGTAATGAAGCATAAATCTATTTCTTTGCATTCCATTTAAGCTTTCGACTCTTTGTTCATCATCTGACATTCCTAATGTAGTTACTACTAAAGCTTGAGTTTCGCCTCTGGTAAATAAAGCAGATCCATGCGTTCTAGGCAGAATTCCAACTTCACATTTAATTTGTCGAACATCAGCTAAACCTCTTCCGTCAATTCTTTTTTTGTCTTTTAAAATTGCAGTTCGAACAATGTCTTTTTCTAAAGATTTTAACTGAGCCATTGCTTGGTTTTCACTAACATTTTCATCTTCCGCGAACATTTCCTTACACTTTGTTTCTGCTTCTGAAATGGCAGTTGATCTTTTCTTCTTATCTATTTCTTTAAATGCCACTCTAAGATCTGCTTCTAGGGCTTTAGCAATTTTTGTTTTAACTGCAGTGTGATCTGGAACTTCAATTTTCCATTTAGGTTTACCCGCTTTTTTTGCTAATTTTTCTATGGCTTCAATAATTGGCACAAAATTTTCATGCCCAAACTTAACTGCATCTAACATTACCTTTTCTGTTAATCCCGCCGTTTCTGACTCAACCATTAGAACTGCATCTTTTGTTCCAGCAACAACTAAATCTAATTCTGATTCTTCTAATTCTTTGGGTGATGGGTTTAATAGATATTTACCATCTTTATATCCAACTCTACTTGCTGCAATAGGTCCACCAAAAGGTAAGCCAGAGATTGCCAATGTAGCGGAGCAGGCGATAATTGAAAGTACATCTGCTTGATTCTCTCCATCATAAGATAAAACTGTTGGAAGTAGCTGAACTTCATTCATAAAACTTGAAGGAAATAAAGGTCGTATCGGTCTATCTATTAGTCTTGAAATTAATTGTTCTGACTCAGTTGGTCTTGCTTCTCTTTTAAAATAACCACCTGGAATTTTTCCTGCCGCATAATATTTTTCCTGATAGTTCACAGAAAGTGGGAAAAAATCTTGACCATCTCGAAGTTTTTTTGCTCCGACTACTGTGGCTATAACCACCGTTTCACCGCATGTTGCTATAATGGCGCCGTCAGCTTGTCTTGCTATTTTTCCGGTTTCTAAAATTATTTTTTTTCCGTTAATTTCTATTTCTTCTTTACTAATTTTGAACATTATTTCCTTAAGTTTAATTGTTTAATTACTTTACTGTATGATTCCGGGTTTGTTTTTTTCAAATATGCTAAAAGTTTTTTTCTTCTATTAACTGATTTTGTTAACCCCATTGTAGAATGCTTATCTTTTTTGAATTTTTTAAAATGTTCTGATAATTTTGTGATTTTATCAGTTAATAATCCAACTTGCACTTCCGATGATCCTACATCTTTTGCATGAATAGCTAATGATTTAATTGTCTCTTTTTTTTTCTGCGTCATTTTTTTTATTTATATTAATCAATCTTTCTATTTTCTCAGCATATTCAAAAGAGTTATCTTCTACAAATGCAAGTCTAGGAAGAAACTTCATATCAAGTTTTTTTGACAGTGCCCTTCTAACAAGATGTGAGAACTCCGTCAAGATACTTACTATTTTTTTAGTCTCTTTGCCTCCGAGTGGTATTATGTAAACTCTTGCAGATTTTAGATCAGGTGTCATTTTTACTTCTGTTACTGTTACTAAACTGGTATTTAAGGCTAAAATCTTAGCCTCATTTCTTATAAATATTTCTCCAATGTTTTGTTTTATTAATTCTCCAACTCGAAGTTGTCTTTGAGAGTATACTGGCGCTGCTCTGCCTTTGCCCACTATATTTGCCTGTCTATCTCTTCAGAAAGATATGCTTCAATTACATCTTTTTCTTTAAAATCTATAAAATCTTTTAAACTGATCCCACATTCTAATCCGTTTTTAACTTCCTTAACTTGATTTTTTTCTCTAAAAATACTTAAAATTTCTCCTGTATAAACAACAGCACCGTCTCTTATTAATCTAGCCTTCGCTTTATTAGTTATTTCACCTTCTGTTACTTTCGATCCAGCTATTTTTCCAGCATCAGAAACTTTAAAAACTTTTAAAATTTCTGCTGATCCAATAATTGTTTCTTTTAATTCTGGCTTTAATAGACCTGAGAGTCCATTTTCTACGAGCTCTAGTGCTTCATAAATAATATTAAAATATTTAATTGTTACATGCTGTTGTTCAGCTAATTTTTTAGCTTGATTGTTTGGTTTTACATTAAAACCAATTAAAAGAGCATTTGAAGCTTTAGCTAAGGAAACATCTGATTCATTAATCATTCCAATGTCAGCTAAAATAATATTTGCTTTTACTTCAGGGTGTTCAATTTTATTAATAGCATTTTTTAGTGCTTCATTTGATCCCTGAACATCTGATTTAATAATTATGTCCAATTCTTGTTTGGTATTTTGGTTTTCAAATATTGACGTCTTGTCCATAACGGTTGATTTTACTACAATTGAACTACTTTTATTAAATTCTGCAATTTCTTTTGCCTTGTCTTCATTCTCTGTAACTATAAATTCTGCTCCAGCCAAAACTGACTCGTTCATCCCAAGAATTTCAACAGGCATAGAAGGGTAGGCTTCATTTATTAATTTACCATCATAATTAATCATTGCTCTAATCTTTCCATAAGTATTTCCACATACAAAATAATCTGCTTTTTTTAATACGCCATTAGTTATCAATACTGTTGAAACAGGACCTTTACCTTTGTCTATTTTAGACTCTATTATAACGCCCGTTGCTGGCCCGCTAAAAGACGCTGAAAGATCTAATATTTCAGACTGAAGTGAAATGCTTTCTTTTAGTTTGCTTAGATTGGTTTTTTGTGTAGCTGAAACTTCTACAAATAAAGTGTCTCCACTAAAATCTTCAGCTATCAGTTCATATTTCATTAAATCATTTTTAATTTTAGTTATGTTTTTATCTGGTAAATCACATTTATTTATAGCTACTATAATCGGGACTTTTGCTGCTTTAGAGTGTTGTATTGCTTCAATTGTTTGAGGCATAATTCCATCATTGGCTGCAACAACTAGAACAACAATATCTGTAATTTTGGAGCCACGCGCTCTCATCTCTGTAAAGGCGGCATGACCAGGTGTGTCAATAAAAGTTATAATCTCATTTTTTTCAGTTTTAACTTGATAAGCGCCAATATGCTGAGTAATCCCACCATGCTCCCCAGATACTACACTGGTATTTCTTAAGGCATCAAGCAGTGACGTTTTTCCATGGTCTACATGGCCCATTATCGTGACTACAGGTGGTCTTTTTTGTATTATTCCTTCTAATTGATTTTTCTTTTTTTTTATCTCTATCCCTGGCGCAGTCTCAACGATTGGGTTGTGTCCAAATTCTTTTACAATATATTCTGCAGTATCTTTGTCTATGATGTGATTTATTGTTGCTACAACTTTCATATTAAATAAAAACTTAATAATGACTGCTGATCTCTCTGCCATACGATTTGAAAGTTCTTGAATAGTAATTTGCTCAGGTATATTTACATCTTTAATTACTTTTATTGTTTCTTTTTTTTCATCCTGATTCTCTGACTTTTTATCTTTTAATCTTGCTCTTTTTACAGATGCTAAACTTCTTTGTTTAATTTCAACTTCCTCAACATTCATCGCTCTTGAAACAGTAAGTTTAAAATCACGTTTCAATGACAAAGAATCTAGCTTTAATTTTGTTTTAGAGGGCGTCTTTTCATTTTTTTTAATAAAATTTTTTGTTGCCTGCTGTTCAATAAATTTTCTTACAACCGTTTTTTTAACTGGTTCAGGTTTTTTAAATATTCCAGTTTTGGTCGTTGTCTTATTGTCTCTTGAAGATCTGAATGGTGTTTTTTTTTCTATGGAAAAAGTTTTTTTCCCATCACTTGAAAGAGATGAAATATCAATCTTCTTAGATGTGTTAGTTGAAATAGTTAAAGTCTTTTTTTTACTCTTTTGATCTTCCATAGATATTTTATTTAAATACTATCTCTCTTGCGGCCATAATCAATTGATCGGCTTCTTCCCTTGAAAGAGAAAATTCCTCCAAATATCCTTCTATTCTAATTTTTTTCCCTTTTACTTCGTCAAAACCACCGATCAGTTCGTCAGACGATAGATCTGCAAAGTCACTAAGTTTTTTTATACTTCTCTGTCCTAGCAACACTAACATTCCTTGGGTGATTCCTTTTAAATTAGCCAAGGCATCTTCTACGCCTAGTTCTTTTAATCTTTTTGATATTTCTTCTTTTTCTTTAACTAAATTTTCTTTAGACCTATTGATTAACTCGCTTGCTGTAGCTTCATCTATACCTTCAATTTTAGCAATTTCTTCTGGGTTCGCTTGAGCTATCTCCTCGATACTTTGCATGCCCTCTGAAATTAAAAGTTGTCCTAGAGTTTCATCTACTTCTAAACTCTTAACTAAATTTTCAGTTCTTTCTTTGAATTCTGCTTGTCTTCTTTCAGAATCTTCTTGATCGGTTAGAATATCTATTTCATAGTTAGTTAATTTTGATGCAAGTCTAACATTTTGGCCCCTTCTACCAATGGCTTTACTTAAATTTTCCTCGGTTAAGATTACGTCGATTCTTTTGTTGTCTTTATCAATTAATACTTTTTGAATTTCAGCTGGAGACAAAGATTCAGAAATTAATGTTGGTAAGTCTTCGGTCCATTTTATGATATCAATTTTTTCCCCATGTAATTCATTTACTATAGTTTGAACACGACTTCCTCTCATTCCTACACAAGCACCTACAGGGTCAATTGAGCCTTCTTTTGACAAGACACAAATCTTGGCTCTACTTCCAGGGTCTCTAGCTACAGCTTTGATTTCAATTGTGCCTTCATAAATTTCAGGAACTTCTTGAAAAAATAATTTAGCTAAAAATTGAGGGTGAGCTCTTGACAAAAATATTTGATGTCCTTTAAGTTCTTTCTTAACTTCATAACAATAGGCTTTTACACGGTCTCCTGTTTTTAATATTTCTCTAGGTATAAGTTCATCCTTTTTAATTACTCCTTCAGCTTTTCCAAGATCTACAATTACATTCCCATATTCTAACCTTTTTATAATCCCACTTAAAATTTGACCTTGTTTTTCAATAAAATCTTCGTACTGCCTATTTTTTTCAGCCTCTTTAACTTTTAGGCTGATAACTTGTTTGGCACTTTGCGCCGCTATTCTTCCAAAATCAATTTGAGGTAAATCTTCAAATATTTGATCTCCGATTTTTAGTTCTTTATTTTTTGCATCTATAGATTTTGCGTCATTTAAAATTATTTGTTTACTTGGATTCTCAACTTCTTCAACTATGTCTAGGACTTTTTGTATTTTGATTTCACCACTTAAACGATCTATAATAACTCGAATATTATTCTCAATTCCAAATTTTGTTAAAGCTGCTTTTTCTATAGCGCTTTCCATTGATTCTAGAACTATTTCTTTATCTATAGATTTTTCGTTTGCAACAGCTTCTACAATTCTTAATAAATCAGCTTTATCTAATCCTCTATTTAGCATTTTTTTCCTTTTTAGTTGGCTCCAAAAAAAAATGGGCTAGAGCCCATTTTGTAAATACATAATTTTACTTATATCTAATAAACATTTAAGGCTTTTTCAAGGTTACATTTTAAAAATATTAGTTTTATCTGTTTTTTCCCAAGAAAATTCACCTTTATCGTTGGGTTTTCTACCAAAATGTCCATAAGCAGATGTAGCTTCATAAATAGATTTATTTAGACCTAGCAACTCTCTAATGCCCCTAGGGGACAAATCGAAATTTTTTTCAATTTTCTTTTTTACATCTTCATTATTTTTCTCATCTTTTTCTGCTAATTTAACGTAAATTGAAAGTGGTTTCGATACGCCAATTGCATAAGCGAGTTGGATTAAGCACTTGTCTGATACTCCTGCTGCTACAATATTTTTTGCTAAATATCTAGAAACATATGCTGCCGATCTATCTACCTTTGTTGGATCTTTTCCTGAAAAAGCACCACCACCATGTGGTGCAGCTCCTCCATAAGTATCAACAATAATCTTTCTTCCTGTAAGACCAGTATCGCCATCAGGCCCACCTATAATAAATTGACCGGTTGGATTAATGTAAACATTTTTATCATCTAGTTCTTTCAACAAGTTTTCAGGTATAGATTTTTTAATATATGGGTAAATAAGATTTCTAACTTGCTCTTGACTTAAGTCCTTCGAATGTTGAGTAGAAATTACAACTGAGGTTACTTTTGTTGGCTTGTCATCTTCATAACACATTGTGACTTGGCTTTTAGAGTCAGGCTCTATTCCACTTAGATAGCCTTTCTTTCTATCCTCTGCCATCAATCTTAATATTTTATGAGAATAATGAATTGGTGCTGGCATTAATTCCTCTGTTTCGTTACATGCAAAACCGAACATAATACCCTGGTCTCCAGCTCCCTCATCTTTGTTGTCTTTTGAATCTACGCCCATCGCTATGTCTGATGATTGAGCATGTAAATAAGAATCTATGCTAGTTTGTTCTTTCCAACTAAACCCATCTTGATCGTAGCCTATGTCTTTAATGCAATCTCTAACTTTTTGAATTAATTCCTCTTTTTTAATATCAGGAGCTCTAATTTCTCCTGCTAAAACTACTTTGTTTGTTGTTGTTAAGGTTTCACAGGCAACTCTTGAAAAGGGATCTTTTGATAGGTAAGAATCAACAACCATGTCGGAAATTCTATCACAAACTTTATCTGGATGACCTTCAGAGACCGACTCGCTTGTAAATAAATAGTTATTATTTTTCATTTTTTTTAAAAATACTAAATGTAAAAACACATGTAAATAAAAGAACAAAGAAGATCAAATCAATTTTGTATTTTTTTTTCACATTGTTTATAATTGGGACATTAAACTCAATTACTCCCGTTTCGTTTGGTTTTAAAACTTTTTTTACTATCCCTTTATTATCTACAAAGGCGCTAAAACCTTTATTAGCTGATCTTGCTAAATAAACATTATTTTCTATTGCTCGAAAAATGGCCTTAGCAAAATGCTGGTCAGGCCCTATAGTCTCACCAAACCAGGCATCTTCTGAAATATTTATTATCAAATTTTTGTCTTGCTGAGTTAATTCAGTAAAAATTAATTCATAGCAAATTAATGGTAAAATTTTCAAATTTCCTAGTGCAAAAATGCTGTTACTTGACCCTTTTGAAAATGAGCCATAACCTTCTGTAATTTTTTTTAATCCAAATTTTTTTAAGAAAGCTTCAAATGGTAGATACTCACCAAAAGGAACTAACTTGATTTTATTGTACTTAAATATGATATCGAGCTTATTATTAGTGACGACTAAGCTGTTAAATGTTTCGGTATTATTAGCAAACTTTTTAGTTGTGTTTGATCCAAATAATATTAAATGATTTTCTGAAAATGCTTCTGCAAATAATGATTTGTATTCTTTAATTTGTTCAAAATTATAACCTGTAAAAATACCCTCTGGCCAAACAAATAGCGTTTTTTTTTCACTATCTGGTTCGCTGTACTTTGTTAGATTTGATATGTTTTCTCTTAAATCTTTTTTAGACAAATTGTATTTTAAATCGAAGTTAGGTGAAACAATTTTTGTATATATTGAATTACTTGAGTTTAGTTCCAATTTAGCAATATCTTCATTGTTCTTTTTTATTATTGAAGAACCATAAATATAATTACTCAGAAAAATAAGTCCTATAGAAAAAAATAATATAAAATTAATTTTTTTCTTAAAAATCAATAAAAGTGGCACACAATAAATTATGATACAAAATAGATTAAAAGAAAAGAGACCAAGGTGAAATAAAGATTGTAGCATTTCTGGTTGCGAAGACCAAGAGTAGGCCCAGATATTCCAAGGAAAACCTGATAAAATTTTAGCGCGAAGATAATCCATAAAAGCGAAGCTGCTTCCAAATAATAAAATAGATGTAAAGTTATATTTTAAAAAAGGTCCAACTATTAAATTTCCTATACCAAAAAAAATTCCAAGGAATAAAGGCAAACCGATTATAGAGATAGGAATTAAAAATTTAAAATTTTCATCAAAAGTAAGTGCATGTGCTATCCAATATGTGCCTGTTAAAAAAAAACCAATTCCAAATAAATAACCTATTAAAAATAAGTTCAATAAATAAGGTTTTTTTCTAAAAGTGTTTTTAGATTTTTTTTGCACATAGGTTGTGAGGAGGAACAAAGCAGGAATAATTGCAAAATTTATGTAATTAAAATTAAATGGTTGAAAACTAAAAATTGTAAGCGTCCCTAAGAGGAATGGAAATAAAAATATTAGAAAAAATCTGCTATAGAAGAATGCTAGTATCATTTTATTTTGAATATTTAATTAACTTATTTTCTAATTTTGTCATGATTGAAAAATCATGATTTGATTTGTGACGATACCCAAGCAAATGAGCTAACCCATGAATCCAAATTCTATCAAAGTTTAAAATAAAATTATTATTTTTATTTTTAACCACAGATTTTATCTTATTTAAATTAATTATTATATCGCCTAGATATATTTGATTTGGTTTTTTTTTCTCTAATTCATTTAAAAATTTCTTTTTATGAAATGGAAAGGATAGAATATCTGTTGTTTTATTTTTTTTTCGAAATTTATTATTAAGTTTTTTAACTTCGCTACTGGCTGAAAGAAGAATTGTAAAATTATAATTATTCTTTTTAAATATGTTCAATTTTTCATCTATTTTTTTAAGCTTTTTATTTATATGGAAACTAGGAAGCTTAATATGTTTCTTCCAGTTTTTGTTACCAACTAAAACATCGGCTCTAATCATCAGTTTTTTTTTGATAAGCTTTGATGATTTTTGAAACAAGAGGGTGTCTCACAACATCATTATGGTCGAATTCGATAATTTTTATTTCGTCAATATTGCTCAAAATATTTTTAGATTTAACTAAACCCGAGTGAGCTTTATTGATTAGATCTACTTGAGTTGGATCACCATTGACTGCTAATTTTGAGTTTTCTCCTATTCTAGTTAAAAACATTTTTATTTGTGTTTCAGTTGCATTTTGCGCCTCATCTAGAATAGCAAAACAATTTTTTAATGTCCTGCCTCTCATAAAAGCCAATGGGGCAATTTCAATTTCTCCTGTTTCAATTTTTTTATCAATCTTTTCGAAACCAAATAACTCGTATAAAGCATCATAGAGTGGTCTTAGATATGGATCTACTTTATCCTTCATATCACCTGGAAGAAAACCAAGCTTTTCTCCTGCTTCAACTGCGGGTCTAGATAGTATTACTCTTTCTATTTTTTTTTCCATAAGCAAAGTTATAGCTACTGATACTGCTAGAAAACTTTTACCTGTACCAGCAGGTCCAAGGGCCATTACAATATCATTTTCTCTTAACGCTTTTATATAATCAGATTGTTTTTGCGATCTTGCTATTACAGATTTTCTAGGTGTCTTAATTAATTGTGCAAAAGACTTTACGTTAGAATTATTTCTTGTATTTAAATTTTTGTTCACAGATAAAATTATATCACTTTTTTCTATGCTATTCGTCAAAAGAAATTTGTTAATTAAAAATTTAATTGCTTCAGTAACGTTGATAATGCAGTGTGGTTTTCCTTTGGCAGTAATTGAGTTACCCCTAAAAAACAAAGTAGTATGTGTCAACTTCTCTAAATGTTTTAGATTTTCATTAAATTGACCTACAATGAGTGATAAAATATTATTGTCTAGAATCTGAATATTTAACGTCTCTTTATCAATTTTTTTTATTATAAGTTTTTGTTGTAATTTACTTATTTCAGACATTAATTAAGCTGCACAGAAATTTTTTTCATCAGATAGTACTATACCAAATAAATTGTTATGATTAAATGCATTAATTTTTATATTTAAAATTTGTCCGGTTAAATTTTTTTCACTTTGCACAATAACTGAATTTAAAAATCTATCTCGACCAAAATACTTATTCTGGTTATCTAATTTATTTTCGAAAAGTACTTCTATTGTTTTACCTAAAAGTCTTTCTTTAAATTTAGAATTATTTTTTTCTAGTATTGTTTGTAGTTTTACTAATCTTTTTTTTGCTATACTTGGTTCAATGTTTTTTAATTTTGAGGCTGGTGTGCCTGGTCTTGGACTATACACAAAAGAATAAGAATTAATAAATTCAACATTTTCTATTAAACTTAAGGTTTGATTAAAATCGTCTTCAGTTTCTCCTGGATAACCTATAATAAAATCTGAAGAAAATTTGATGTCTGGATTAGCCTTTTTAAGTTCCTTAATAATTTTATAATAATTCAGAATATTATGTTTTCGGTTCATGGCTTTAAGAATTTTTGAAGAACCACTCTGCACAGGTAAATGAAGTATGGGCATTAATTTCTTGCAAGATTTATGAGCCTCAATTAAATCTTTGGTCACATCATTGGGATGTGAGGTCATATATCTAATCCTCTCTAGCTTTTCAAAACTATTAAGTTTTATTATTAAATCCGCCAAACGGTAAGTGCCATATTTATTTTTGTATTCATATGCATTTACGTTTTGACCTAACAGAGTGATTTCTATAGAGCCATTATCTATTAATTGTTTTGCTTCAATAATTAATTCCTTTAAAGATCTAGAATATTCGGGCCCTCTTGTGTAGGGCACTACACAAAAATGGCAAAACTTATCACAGCCCTCTTGTATTGTTAAAAAAGAAGATATTTTTGGGTTGGTGTTTTTTACTAAATTTAAACTATCAAACTTTTCTATTACCTCAAATTCTGTACTGTTAACTCTATTATTATTTTCTATTTTTTTTATTATATCTGGTATCTGGTGGTACGACTGTGGTCCTACCACACCATCAATGTACCTCTCTCTTTTAAGCATTTCTTCATTCTCTGCTTGCGCTACACAACCTGTGACTAGAAGCATTGGTTTTTTTTTATTCCTAAAGTCCTTTTTTAATCTACCGATATCATGATAGACTTTATCTGTAGCTTTTTCCCTAATGTGGCATGTATTCAAAACATAACAATCTGCATCCAAAGCATTGTAAGTAGCAACGTAACCCATGGGTTTAACTAAATCTAAAATACGATTACTGTCGTATTCGTTCATTTGACAGCCAAAAGTTTTAATAAATATTTTTTTAGGCAAATTATTTTTTTATTTTAGAGCCATAGAGCTCAAGTTTGTGATCAACTAAATTATATCCCAATTTTTTTGCGACTTTTTTTTGCAAGATCTCTATTTCTTTATCAACAAATTCTATTATATCACCACTATTTATGTCAATTAGATGGTCGTGATGTTCTTCTGGAGATTCTTCGTATCTTGCTTTACCACCTTTGAAATCATGTTTTTCAACAATCCCGGATTCTTCAAATAATTTTACCGTTCTATAAACTGTAGCAATACTAATCTTTTTATCAATCTTGTTAACTCTTTTGTGTAGTTCATCTACATCAGGGTGATCGTTAGAAGCAGACATAACTTCAGCGATTATTTTTCTTTGATCTGTTAGCCTAACTCCTTTGCCTAAACATTTTTCTTCGATTTTGTTCATATAATTTCATAACTTAACTCAAATATAGTGGTTTAATCAATTCATTTTCGAATAAATTATTTTCTGCTAATATCTCAACATTCTTAAGGTTAAATCCTACAATTTTTATTTTTTTTCGACAGATATTGTTAAATATACTGTCATTAACTATTTCTTGAGCAGCTATAATTATGGAATCTTTACTCTGTAAAAAATTGAAATCAAGTTTCTTAGGAGCGGTAAAAGTATAGAAATCTTTAAAACTAATCTTTGAATAATAATAAGAATTATAAGTTCTTTGGACTGAAATAATGTTTGTCTTTTTGTTTAAATGGGGTGCTGCATATAATAAAAAATTATTATAGCTGTAAATATTTACTTTACTAACAATTTGTATGCCTTTTGCAACTGCTAGAGCGGTTCTGATGCCTGAAAAACTACCAGGTCCTGAATTCACAATCAATGAAAATTCGTTATTAATATTCACTTTATTTTCCTTAAGAAAAGAAAGAGTTTCTAGAGCAAGCTTTTCATTTTTTGTAAGATTGATTTGTAATTTTTTAAAAAAAAACTTATTATCAACTTTTAATGCAATTGAATCATTTTTACCTGTGCAATTAATTATTAAAAAATCTCTAATCATTTTTTTATTTTCTATATTATTACCTAGTCAAATATTATCTATGCCCAGCAGTATAGAGGATAAAGGGGTTATTGTCCTTATGTATCATAGGTTTGAAGAAAACAAATACCCTTCTACTAATATAAAAATAAATAATTTTATAGAACACTTAGACTTAATAAAAAAAAAAGAAATCGAATTCATAAACCCAAATAACTTTGAAGAAGCACTCAAGAAACAGAAAAATGATAAAAAAATCTTACTAACCATAGATGATGGTTTCAAATCTTTTTATGAAAACGCATGGCCAACTCTAAAAAAAAGGAAAATACCTTTTGTGTTATTTGTAAATACTAGAGAAGTTGGCTCTTATGGTTATATGAACTGGACGCAGATTAATGAGATCGCTAAAGAAAAATTTGTTCATATAGGTAATCATAGTTTTTCACATGAATATTTGATTGATAAAAAAAATGAAGAAATTATTTATGACATAAATCAAGCCATATCTGATTTTAAAAATAACATAGGATATAACTCCCCTTTTTTTTCATATCCATTTGGCGAATACAGCAATGATTTTAAAAAAATTATTAAGGAGTTGGGTTTTAAATATGCCTTTGGGCAACATTCAGGCGTTGCAGATGAATCTAAAAATTTTTATGAATTACCTAGATTTCCAATTAATGAAGCTTATGGTGACATAAAACGTTTTGAAACAATTCTTAAGACCATTCCATTGAAATTTAAATCGATAAAACCAGAAGAAAAATATATTACTGACGTGAATAATCCACCACAAGTTATTATTGAATTCTTTGATAATCTAAAAAATATTAAACTATTAAAATGTTATTCAAATGAAAAAAATTCTTGGAGGCAGTCTAAACTTGAGTATTTAAAAGACTTTAAAATTAAAATTAATTTAGTTGGAAAATTTACCACTGAAAGAGGAAGAATTAATTGTTCTTTACGAGAACCTGATGGATCGTGGCGTTGGCTGGGTATTCAGTTTGTAATAAAAAATCTTTAGAATTAAAGCTTTAATTGTTTCTTTTCCTTAAAATCATCTATCGTTACGGATTCAAATTCATCTAGATCATTTTGCTTAATTATTTTTTCTAAAATTTTAGTATATTCTTTTCCTGTTTGAGCATAATTATCAAGTTCGTGGATTAATTCTAAACCTGATAATTTTTTGTTTGCATTTCTCATTTCAAACCTTTTTTTTCTAAAACTCTTATAACCATTGTGTGAGTTTAAATTCATGATGTAGGCCTTAACTGATGCTCTTAATAATGGAAATTTGAGTATTTTATGTTTTTGACCAGCGGTTTTTTCAAGTGGTTCTATGCCGGCTTGGCTCCATGTCCACTGACCAAATATGGCATTACCCTCTAAAGCAAATCTTGAAGTCCCCCAACCACTTTCCTTTGCAGCTTGGGCCAAAGCTATAGAGACTGGAATAATATCAATTTTTTCTATCAATTCATCTATGTTTTTGTTCGAAACTTTGTATTTTTTGTATTTTTTATTGATCCAATTTCTACTTTTTTCTGATTGATTCTTTTTTAATATTTTTAACAAATATTTTCTGTCTCTTAAAATACTTTCATTTTCTGCAACCACTAGAGGTAGGAGAATCTGTAAAAAAGTTTCTTTTTTTCGTGTAACACTTTTTATTTCATTTAAATCTTTTGGCAGTCTTGTGAAATAAATTGGTTTTACTAATTTTTTGCTTCTTACACGATCTAAATCATATTCTAAGTCTTCAAATAAATTTAATACTGTTTGTGTATTTAAAGTGTAATCATTCTCAGGATCGTAGGGTTTTTTGGAAATTTCTGGTTTTTTTAATTTATTTTTAGTTGAATTTTTTTTAATAGTGTCTGGAACTTGAGCTGTTTTTTTCTTTTCTGACTTTATCTCTACTGATATTTTTAAGCCATCTACATTAGTAATGAGACTCTTTATATAAAAACCACTTGAGATTAACATTACTATAAGAAAACTATACGATCCCCTTAAAATATATTTTTTTACCTGTTTTTCTGGAAATTTAAAATGATAAATATCATTCAAACTATCTATTATAGTTTTAGTGATTACTTTGAAAAAGTTATTAATATTAAAAACAACAAAGCTAAAAGAGTTGTCAATTTTGTTAAATATTATTTTTAAAATTTTATTAAAATAATAATTTATTGATAGATCAATTTTCAATAATTTATTTGTGTTATTGAGTAATTTTTTTAAACTTTTATTTAAATAAAAATCCTTTTTTCGTTTTTCTTGGAAATAAATAAACAAAGGTTGAAACACTTCATTAATAATTTTATGAGAGAAATATCCTCTTCTTGTTGAAGGGATTGGCACTTTGTTTTTAAGAAGTTCTAATTCTATCTCATATGTCGTAAGTTTTAGATTTGAATCTAAAACTTTTTCAATTTTATAAATCCTTGCTAAATGAAGTATTTTCTGACGATAACTAATAATTTTTTTCATTTTAAATGGCCTCTACTGATTTTACTTCTTCAACATAATGACAAAGCAAGTTTTGCACACCTTGTTTCAAAGTCATTAGCGAGCTTGGGCAACCTGAGCAACTTCCTTGTAGTTCTACGTGAACAACACCGTCTTTAAAGGATTTAAATTTTATATCACCTCCATCTTTAGCTACAGCCGGTCTTATTTTTTCATCTAAAATTTTGATAATCCTAATTTCAATTTCTCCTACTTCTAAATTATTACTTTTCAAATCATTTCTTTTGTCAAGGATAGGTGTGTCATGTGACTGAAAGTAATCATTCATGTGAGAAATAACTGTTGGTTTTAAAACGTCCCATGAGATTTCTTTGGTTTTCTTTACTGACAAGAAATTATCAGAGAGAAGAATAAGCTCAACGCCTTTTAGATTAAGTAAATTTTTTACAAATTGATTTTCTATTTTACTTAAATCTTTTTTTTGAAACTCTTCTGTTCCTCTTGCAGATATTATTTTTTCTGACAAAAATTTTAAAGAATCTGGATTTGGTGTTGGTTCAGTTACTATCATTTTTATTTTATAACATTTTTACTTATATAAATCCTACCACATTTCGAATTTCTTTAAGGTTATGTACAGCTAATTTGCTAGCTTTTTCAGTACCTTCCTTAAGAACTTTTTCTAAGTAACTTTTATCTTCTAATAAATTTTTTATTTCTTTTCCGATTGGACATATGGCCTCAACTAACACTTCTGATAATTTGCTTTTCAAGTAAGAATAGTCCTTTCCCTTAAACTCATTAAATACTTTATCTAATGAAGTCTCAGCTACATCCGAATAAATGTTAATTAGATTCAAGGCTTCAGGTTTTTTTTCTAGATCTTTTAGATTATCAGGAATTAAAGATGAGTCTGATTTTGCTTTTTTAACTTTCTTGATTATATCATCAGCAGAATCTTTTAAGTTGATTCTAGAGTAGTCTGACTCATCAGACTTACTCATTTTTTTGGTTCCATCTCTTAAGCTCATAACCCTTGATATGTTTTTTTGTATTAAAGGCTCAGGTATTGGAAATATATCTTTTTTAAAGTCATTGTTAAATTTTTGTGCAATATCTCTACAAAGTTCTAAATGTTGTTTTTGATCAGCTCCTACTGGAACATGTGTTGCTTTATAAAGCAAAATATCTGCAGCCATTAAATTTGGATATATATAAAGTCCAACACTCGCTTTTTCTTTATCTTTACCAGCTTTATCTTTGAATTGTGTCATTCTATTTAACCAACCAACTCGAGATACGCAATTAAAGATCCAAGCAAGTTCAGCATGACCACTCACTGAAGATTGATTAAAAATAATACTTTTTTTATTATCAAGTCCAGTAGCTAGGAAACCAGCCGTTGTCTCAAGAATATTATTTTTAAGCACTTGAGGATCTTGAAAAACTGTAATTGCGTGTAAATCAACTACACAATAGATACATTCTGTTTGCTTCTGAAGTGCTACAAAGTTTTTAAGCGCTCCAAGATAGTTACCTAGATGTAAATTTCCTGTAGGCTGAACACCTGAGAAAACTAATTTATTTCTATCCATTGTTAATTTATTTTAAAGTTTTTAATTTTAAATATTCCTAATAATCGAGTTAGTAGTAAGTACGCCGAGGTAGACAAAATTATAGTCATTATAAGATAAAATGATTTATATTGACTACTATAAATTAGCTTTTCCTCAAAAAAACTTAATAAATAATAAAGTCCTATGCTCATTATCAATGAAGAAATAAGTGTTTTGAATATGTTAGCAAAAAAGAGATATTTCGCATCAAAATATTTCATCTTTATCAATAGTATTACATAAATTAAAACAGCCAACCAGGTAGCAATAGATGTTGCGATTGGGATGATTACAAACCCTATTTGTTTAAAGAAAGACACAGATATTAAAATATTTAAGAATACGCTAAATAATGAGATGTAGAAGGGAGTACGAGTGTTGTCTCTTGCAAAGAAGAAGTTAGAAAGAACTTTTATTAACGCGAATGCTGGAACTCCATATCCAAAATATTTTAAAGCTTTAGCTGTTAAAACAACATCTTCTTCTCTAAATGATCCATAACCAAAAAGGGCACTTGTTATTTCTTCTGAAGCAATAATTAGACCAAAACACGCGGGCAGTGAAAGAAGCAAACATAACTCTAGAGATTTATTCTGAATGTTCATTGCCTTATATATATTTCCAATTCTTAAATTTTTGGATAATTCGGGCAGTGCCACGGTTCCAATAGCAATACCTGCAATTGCTAAATTTATTTGGTAAATTCTGTCAGCATAATACAAGTAAGAAACAGCTCCAGCTTCAAAAGAGGCAATAATAGTCCCTATTAAAATATTAATTTGCGTAGCCCCTGAAGAAAAAATACTTGGTAGTAATTTTTTAAAAAAAAATTTTATTTTTGAATTAATTATAATTTTAAAATTAATTGAAGGTTTATAGTAATATTTCGTAAAAAAAATCAGAAATAATAATTGAAATAAACCAGCCAACGTTACAGCATAAGATAAATTCAGCTCAAAGTTCAAATCAAAAAAATAAGAAATTATCAAACTAAAAATTAAAAAAATATTTAATATGATTGGTGCAGCAGCGGCGGCGGCAAATTTATTATTTGCATTCAATATTCCTGAAAAAAAAGAGGATAAACTGACAAAAAATAAGAAAGGGAATGTTATTCTGGTTAGTTCTACTGCTATAGAAAATTTTTTTGAATCTTCAATAAATCCTGGTGCAATCAGATAGACAATTGTTGGTGTAAAAATTTCTACTAAAAAAATTATTCCTAATAAAATTATTATTAATAGACTAAGAACATCGTCTGCAAATTTTTTTCCTTCATTTTTATTATTTAAATTTGCCTCGGTATAACTTGGAATAAAAGCTGCGTTGAAAACTCCTTCGGCAAAAAGTCGTCGAAAAGTGTTAGGTAGTCGAAAAGCTACAAAAAAAGCATCTGCATAAATTGATGCCCCTAAAAAAGATGCTATTAATATGTCTCTAAGATAGCCAAGGGATCTGCTAACTAAAGTATAAAAACTAAAGACAGAGGTAGATGATAGTAAGTTCATATTTTTTTTACCAAAAAAATTAAATTAATGATGATTTTGTCTATTTTATATTACATACTCAATATTAATGATAAAAAAATCTAAAATTGATCATTACACAGATAAAGAAGCTTTAGACTTCCATACACAAGGTAAGTCTGGCAAAATTGAGATCAATTCTTCAAAGCCTTTGATTACAAAAAGAGACCTATCTTTAGCTTATTCACCTGGTGTAGCTGTTCCAGTCAAAGAAATTGCAAAAAATCCAGAGGCCGCTTACGACTACACTAGTAAGGGAAATTTAGTTGCTGTAATTAGTAATGGCTCTGCAATTTTAGGCCTCGGCAATCTTGGTGCGCTGGCATCGAAACCCGTAATGGAAGGTAAGTCTGTTTTATTTAAAAGATTTGCAGATATAGACTCGATTGATATTGAAGTTGATAGCTCTGATGCTGATGAAATAATTAATACTATAAAAAATATAGGTAACACTTTTGGTGGAATTAATTTAGAGGACATCGCTGCACCAGATTGTTTTATCATTGAACAAAAGCTTAAAGAGTTATTAGACATCCCTGTGTTCCACGATGATCAACATGGTACGGCAATTATAACAACCGCAGCGCTTATTAACGCTTTGGATATTTCTAAAAAAAAAATTAATGAAGTTAAAGTCGTTGTTAATGGAGCAGGTGCCTCAGCTATTGCTTGTACAAATTTATTTAAACTTTCTGGAGTAAAAAATGAAAACATAATTATGTGTGATAGAATGGGAGTTATATTCAAAGGTAGAGAAAAAGTGGATCAATTCAAGTCTGCACATGCTGTGGAGACAAAATTGAGAACACTCGCAGAATCTATGAAAGATGCTGATGTTTTTTTAGGTCTTTCTGCAAAAGATGTAGTTACTAAAAATATGATTGAGTCGATGGCCAAAAATCCAATTATTTTTGCATGTGCTAACCCTGATCCTGAGATAAGGCCTGAATTAATAGAAGAAGTAAGATCAGATGCTATTGTTGCAACAGGAAGATCCGATTACCCCAATCAAGTTAATAATCTTATTGGCTTTCCTTATATTTTTAGAGGTGCACTCGATGTTAGAGCAAAAGAAATTAATGAAGAAATGAAAGTAGCGGCTGCTAAAGCCATTGCTCAATTGGCTAGAGAAGAAGTACCTGATGAAGTCGTTGCAGCTTATGGAGGGGTACGACCAAGGTACGGTAAAGAATATATAATCCCGTCAACATTTGACCCAAGATTAATTAGCGTGATCCCTGCTGCTGTTGCTGACGCAGCAATGAAATCTGGCGCTGCTAGAAAAAAAATTAATGATTTGGAAAAATACAAAGAAGATTTGTCTCGAAGACTGGATCCATCAATGAATATTATGCAAAGTATAAATTCTCAAATTAAAAAATCTCAAAAAAGAGTTGTTTTCGCAGAAGGTGAGGACCTTAATATTTTAAAGGCAGCTGTTGCTTTTAAAAATAGCAAATTAGGAATACCTATCTTAATTGGAAAGGAAGAAAGGGTTAAAGAGCAGTTAAAAAATATTGGTTTAGATGAAAATTTTAGTATTGAGATTGTAAGTTCCAAAGATAAGGACAAAAGAGAAAAATATACGAAATATTTATATAAAAAACTTCAAAGGAGCGGGATGTTAGAGAGAGAATGTGATTATTTAATTAGAAATGATAGAGTAACATGGGGAACTTGTATGGTTGCTTGTGGCGATGCTGATGCTATGGTTACTGGTGGCACAAGACACCATGCTGCAACTATTGAAAAAATAAATAAAGTTGTAGATTCTAGATCCGGTGAAATAATATTTGGTTTAACAATGTTAGTTTCAAAAGGTAGAACAGTCTTCGTGTCTGACACAAATGTTCATGACAACCCAACAGCAGCGCAACTCGTTCAGATTGCAATTTCAAGTACTAGAGTAGCAAGATTGTTTGGTTTCGATCCTAAAGTAGCTTTTCTTTCTCACTCAACTTTTGGAAAACCAGCAACAGAAAGAACAAAACATGTGAGAGAAGCAATTAAATTAATGAACGAAAAAAAAGTAGATTTTGACTACGATGGAGAAATGCAGCCTGATGTTGCCTTAAATCCTGAGTACAAAGAAACATATCCATTTTCTAAAATTGTTGGCAATGCAAATATTTTAATTATGCCAGCCCTTCATAGCGCATCTATATCAGTAAAAATAATGAAAACATTTGGTGGCGCTAAATTAATTGGGCCTCTATTAATTGGTTTAGGTCTCCCAATCGAAATCGCACCTCTAAGATCCTCTCCTTCTGATATTTTGAATCTTGCTTCTATCGCGGCATACTCTTCTGAAGTTATTGATTATTAAAGTTAAATTTTATTTCTACTAAGTTCTGAGACTAGATAAATTGTTGGTATAATTTTTTCGACATCGTATATTTCTTTGGCTTCTGCAATAACTGCTTTTTTTTCCTCATCATTCATAGCAATTCCAAAAATATAAACTACTTTATTAATTGTTTCTAACGTGTAGTTACCAGATTTGATTGATTTATTAAAAAGAAGGGCAGCTTTTAACTGCGTGGTTATTAAAACATCTTTTGCAGAACTTTTAAAATTAGATTGCCCTTTTATTGCTATTGCATTCTTGACTGATCTCACGCCTTTTGTTTCCCAGGCTAATTTTGTTATTTTAATTTTTTCTTCTGGTTTATCTACTTTGCCTGTTAAAAATATTCTTCCATCTAGAACTTCAACCTGTACATATAAAAAATATTTTTTTTCAGCTAGAGTTAACCTTGCTACTAAGTTCTTCTGCATCAGAACATCGTCGATTTGCATGCCCACCGTTCTAGGGTCGAAACCAATACTTACGCCTTTCCCAAATGTAGAAAAATTTGTGCTGACACAGCTAGTCAGTATTAAAATCAAAAAGGTTAAGCTAATTATTTTTTTTATCATTTTTTATTTTTAAACAAATTTCATATACTTTTTTTTTTGCTACTTTTTCTTTTTTTGATATTAGCTCTACTACATCTTTTAAACTATATTTTTTAAGATACTCGGTTGCTTCCGCAACAATTTCTAAATCTGAAAACACTTTATTATTAGTGTAAATTTTTGATATTACAATAGTTAGTTCTCCCTTAGGAGTAATTTTAAAAGGTTTTATTTTGCCTATTTTATCTCTGTAAAAAGTTTCGTGGATTTTACTGATTTCTCTTGCAATAAGGATATCTCTGTTTAAAAAATATTCTTTAAAAAATTTTAAATAAAAATTTACTTTTATGCCAGGTACAAAAAATACTATGGAAAAATCTAAATTTTTAAGACTATTAAGTGTTTTAATAAGATCGTTTTCAGTTTTAGGCAGAAACCCATAAAAGAAAAATCTATCATTAAAACCAGAAACGGAAACAGCTGCAGTTATTGCTGATGGACCAGGTATTGGAAAAATTTCAATATTTTTCTCTATACAGGTTTTAATTAATAAAAGTCCTGGATCAGAGAGAGTAGGTGTACCCGCGTCAGAGATTAAAGACAATATTTTGCCTTCTCTTAAATGTTCAATGATTTTTTGTAGTTCTCTTTGTTCATTGAACTTATGATATGAGATCAATTTTTTTTTGATTTTATAGTGATTTAGTAGCTTTAAAGACCTACGGGTATCTTCACATAAAACTATATCTGATTTTTTTAATACATCTAAAGATCTTAATGTTATATCATCTAAATTTCCAATGGGCGTTGATACAATATATAATCCCGGCTTTAATATGCTCATAAAAAATGATTAAAATTATTATTACATTTTTATTTTACACATTTCTATTCTTTAATAGTTATCTATCTGCAAGCGAAAATGATAAAAAACTTAAAATTGGTTTACTTGCTCCTTTTTCCGGTGAGTATAAAAACTTAGGTGAATCCTTGTTGCTTTCTACACAGCTTGCTCTTGATGAGATAGGTAATGAAAATGTTATCATTGTTCCAAGGGACAGCGGTTCTAACGATAGAGAAGAATTAAACAAAGCAATTAAAGAGATAAGGAATAGTGGCGCAAAAGTAATAATTGGCCCTATGACTTCTTCGTATTTTGAAGAACTTGAAAAATATGAAGACTCAATTTTTATTTCTCTTTCCAATAAAGAACCTAAAATATCTAGTAATATAATCAGTGTAGGTATAAGTCTTGAATCTCAACTCGAGGCTATTGTACAACTACTAGCTAAAGAAGAGAGAGAAAAAACTATAATCTTATATCCAAAAAATGAGTATGAAAAATTTATAGATAAAAAAATTAAATCATTAAAATTAAAAAACTACAAAGTTTTTAAATATAATTCAGATCCAAGAATACTTACTGGTGAAATAGAAAAATTAACTAACTACAGTCAGAGAAAAAAAAACTTGGAAAGAAGAAAAAAAATTTTAAAACCAGTAAATAACGATCAATCAAAAAAAGAACTAGCAGCTCTTGAAAGACTTTATACTTTAGGCACAGTAGATTTTGATTCGGTTATTATTATTGATTTTGGAAACAGCCTTAAAAGCGTTTTATCTTCATTAGTTTATACTGATGTTGACGATAAAACTGTGTTGATAACAACGGTGAATCAATGGTTTGACGAAAGTATATTTCGTAAAAATTTAGTAAAAAATCTATATTTTCCATCTGTTGATATGAAACAATTTAAAAAATATAACGAGAATTATTTTAAAACTTTTGGGGCAAAGCCAGATGAAATTACTATCCTAGCATATGACGCTTTAGGTCTAATTTATTATGTGTGGAATAAAAATAATGGCATCAATAATATTAGTGATTTTTTCATTAAAGAAAAAATTAAAGGAAAAATTGGAACTTTTAAATTTAAAGATAAAAAAGTTTCTCAACAATTAAAAATATATAAAACCGAAAATAATAAATTTAAAGAATATTAATTTTATTTTTTAATTTTTTAAATGCGATAAATCGATGATCCATCAATATTTTTTTTCTTTGATTCATTTGTCCAAAAGTTTTTTTACTTCCTTTCGGAATAAAAATAGAATCATAACCGAAACCTTTTTTTCCTAAAATTTTGTCCGAAATATTCCCTAGTATAATACCAGTTGTGGTTATTCTTTTTTTGGCGCTAAAACTAAAAGTTAAACTGCAAATAAATTTAGCTTTGGTGTTTTTTTTCTTTTTATTTTTATTTTTTTTTTTTACTAATGAGATTACTTCTCTCATAGCTCGATTAAAACTTCCGTGTTTTTTTGCCCAACGTGCCGAATAAATACCCGGTTTACCATTAAGACAATCTACACAAAAGCCCGAGTCATCTGAAATAGTAAAAAAATTTGATTTTTTAAAAAAATATTTAGCTTTTAACTCTGAATTCGACTTGAAGCTTTTTCCAGTCTCTATAGGACTTTTTATATTAAGTTGAAAAGGGGTGATTTTTTTTATTTTTTTATTTAATAAATAACTAATCTCTCTAATTTTTCCTTTATTATGTGTTCCTATTAAAATCTCGTTAATTTTTTTCATCTGTCTATAGTAATTTTTTTTTTAAACCCTATATAACAGTTATGGTAAATGAGGACAAAAACATAGTTAAAGAAGAACAAGCTTCTGATTCTGGGCCTCAAACAACTAGTGAGTCCCAAGAAATCGCGGAACCTTCTTTTGAGGATAATTCAAACGAACCTGAAAAAATTATAGAACCTTCTCTTAAGGATAAGTTAAGTGAAGCCCAAGATAAAATATTAAGAACTCTAGCTGAAACAGAAAACCAAAGAAGACGTTTTGAAAAAGAAACAAAAGAAGCTTTCGAATATGGAGGTTTTAATTTAGCAAGAGAGACTTTGTCAGTTCTGGATAATCTGCAAAGAGCCTACCAATCAATTAAAGATGACGAAGGCTTAAAAGATAACAAAGATATAAATAAATTTTTAGAAAATATTGAAATTATTGAAAAAGATTTGATTACTATATTTGAAAAAAACAATATTAAAAAAATAAATTGTCTTAATAAAAAATATGACGCCAATACTCATCAAGCAATGCTCGAAATAGAAGATGAAAAAGCTGATCCGGGAACTGTATTACAGGAAATACAGCCAGGTTATTTTTATAAAGATAGGCTATTAAGGCCCTCATTTGTAGCTGTAGCTAAAAAGAAAGACACTAGTGATAATAAAAAAAAGGAAAATAATTAAATCTAATGACTTGTAGGAAAATAAAAAGCACCTATATATCTAAAAACAAAGGAATAAAATTATGAGCAGAATAATAGGAATAGATCTTGGAACTACCAACTCATGTGTTGCTATCATGGAAGGTACTCAAGCAAAAGTTTTAGAAAATTCTGAAGGAGCCAGAACAACGCCTTCTATTGTTGCTTTTTTAGAGAATAATGAAAAATTAGTAGGCCAATCTGCTAAGAGACAGGCTGTCACTAATGCACAAGATACTATCTTTGCTTCAAAAAGATTAATCGGTAGAAGTTTTGATGATAGTTCAGTAAAAAAAGATATTAATAAAGTTCCTTACAAAATAGTTAGTTCTGATAAAGGTGAAGCATGGCTTGAAGCAAAGGGCGAAAAATATTCTCCATCTCAGATAGCAGCTTTGGTCTTACAAAAGATGAAAGAAACTGCAGAAAAATATTTAGGTCAAGAAGTTACTAAGGCAGTTATAACCGTTCCGGCATATTTTAATGATGCACAGAGGCAGGCAACTAAAGATGCTGGTAAGATTGCTGGACTTGAAGTTTTGAGAATTATAAATGAACCAACTGCTGCTTCTTTAGCATATGGGTTAGACAAAAAAGGTGGACAAAAAATAGCTGTATATGATTTGGGTGGAGGAACTTTTGATGTTTCTATACTTGAAATTGGAGATGGTGTTTTTGAAGTAAAATCTACAAATGGTGATACTTTTTTAGGTGGAGAAGATTTTGATGACGAAATAGTTAATTATTTAATTGATGAATTTAAAAAAGATAACGGGATTGATTTAAGAACGGACAAACTTGCCTTACAAAGGTTGAAAGAAGCTGCTGAAAAAGCCAAAATTGAATTATCTTCTGCGACACAGACGGAAATAAACCTACCTTTTATTACTGCTGATAAAACAGGTCCTAAACATGTTAATTTAAAATTTACTAGAGCTAAGTTAGAAGCCTTAGTTGAAAAACTAATAGAAAGAACACTGACTCCTTGTAAGACCGCATTGAAAGACTCTGGTTTTTCTGCTGCCGAAATTAACGAAGTAGTTATGGTTGGTGGCATGACAAGAATGCCGAAAGTTATCGAAACAGTTAAAAATTTTTTTGGTAAAGAGCCCAATAAAAGTGTTAATCCTGATGAGGTTGTCGCAATGGGTGCGGCTATACAAGCGGGAGTACTTCAGGGAGATGTTAAAGATGTTTTACTATTAGATGTAACCCCTTTGTCATTAGGCATTGAAACATTGGGTGGCGTTTCAACTAAATTGATCGAAAAAAATACAACAATTCCAACCAAAAAAAGTCAAGTTTTCTCAACAGCGGAAGACAATCAACCTGCGGTATCAATTAGAGTTTTACAGGGCGAAAGAGAAATGGCTACTGACAACAAAATGCTTGGAAATTTTGAGCTTGTTGGCATACCTCCAGCTTCAAGAGGTACACCTCAAATAGAAGTAACATTCGATATTGATGCTAATGGAATTGTGAGTGTGTCTGCAAAAGATAAGGGCACTGGTAAAGAACAAAAAATACAAATTCAAGCTTCAGGTGGTTTAACTGATGAAGAAATTCAAAAAATGGTTAAAGAAGCTGAAGCTAATAAAGAGTCAGATAAAAATAAAAGGGAAACTGTTGATGCAAGAAATCAGGCAGATAGCATTATTTTTTCTACTGAAAAAAGTTTAAAAGAACATGGAGAAAAGATATCTGAAGAAGAGAAGAAGGCTATAGAAACTGGAATTTCAGATTTGAAGGATGCTCTTAAGGGGACCGACACTGAAGAAGTCAAAAAGAAAACTCAAGATTTAGTTCAAACATCAATGAAACTTGGTGAAGCAGTTTATAAAAGTCAGCAAAAAGATGCCTCGGGGAAAACTGATGATCAAAAAACCAAAAAAGATGATAAAGAAAATGTAGTTGACGCAGATTTTGAGGATGTGAAAGATACAAAAGATACAAAAGATACAAAAGATGATGAAGAAAAAAGTGCCTAAGATAGATTAAAAAAGGGAAAAACTTTTTGTGGCTAAAAGAGATTATTACGATATCTTAGGAGTTAAAAAATCTTCTTCTAAAGACGATATTAAAAAGGCTTACCGAAGTACAGCATTTAAATATCACCCAGACAAAAATCCAAACAACAAAACTGCTGAAGATAAATTCAAAGAAGCAAGTGAAGCTTACAGTGTGTTGTCTGATGATAAAAAAAAAACTAATTATGATCAATTTGGTCACGCAGCTTTTGAAGGTGGGGGTGGCGGCGGTCAAGGATTTGGTGGATTTGATACTTCATCTTTTTCAGATATATTTGAAGACTTTTTTGGAGATTTTACAGGTGGTTCTTCTCGAGGATCAGATGGTAGATCATCCAGTAGTAGAGGTAATGACTTAAGATATGATTTAACTATTAGTCTTGAAGATGCATATAAGGGTCTAGAGAGAAAAATAGAATATACAACATATAAAAAATGTGGAGATTGCAAAGGAAGTGGCGCAGAACCAGGTTCAAAACCAGACAAATGTGAATATTGTAGTGGTAATGGTAAAATTAGATCTAACCAAGGTTTCTTTACAGTTCAGCAAACATGTCCTCAATGTAATGGGTATGGAGAAACAATTGGTAAGGCATGTAAAAAATGTAAAAGTAATGGGAAGGTTCAAAGCGATGAAAATGTTTCAGTAAAAATTCCAAAAGGCGTTGATGATGGTACTCGAATAAGACTATCAGGTAGAGGTGAGGCAGGTACAAAAAGTGGTGGGAGTGGTGATTTATACTTATTTATTTCAGTCCAAAACCATAGCCTTTTTAAAAGATCAGAGGAAAATTTATTTTTTGAATTACCAATCACATTTGCTAATGCAGCTTTAGGAACTACTATAGAAGTTCCTTGTATTGACGGTAGCAAAACAAAAGTTAAAGTGCCAGAAGGTACTCAGCATGGCAAACAACTAAGACTAAAAGATAAGGGCATGCCTATTTTACGAAAAAATTCTTATGGTGACTTATATATTAGAATTATTCCTGAGGTTCCTGTATCACTATCTAAGAGGCAAAAAGAGCTTTTGGAAGAATTTAAAGAACTAGAAAACTCTAAACTAAGCCCTTCTATAAAAAGTTTTTTAGATAAAGCTAAAAAATTTTGGGGATCGTATTAATGAAAAAAATTAATTTAGTAATTACTGGCTGCATGGGGAGAATGGGCCAACAATTAATAAAGTCTTCAAAAAAAGATAAAAGTTTTAATCTAACAAATCTTACAGAAAATAGGGTTATTGATAAAAAGTTTAACGGTATAAAGCCTGATTTGAATAGCGAGTCAGCTTTCAAAAAAACAAATGTGATAATAGATTTTACCACTCCTAAATGCACTCTTGAAATCCTTAAAATTGCATCAAAACTAAAAAAAAGAGTTGTTATTGGAACTACTGGATTTACTAAAAAAGAAGAAAATTTAATTAAAGAATACTCAAAAAAAATTCCAATTTTAAAAGCGGGAAATATGAGCCTTGGAATTAACTTACTCATGTATTTAACAGAGGTCACATCAAAATCATTAGGTAATAAATTTCTGAGTAAAATTTTTGAAGTTCATCACAAACATAAAAAAGATCATCCATCAGGCACTGCATTAATGCTTGGTAAGGGCATCTCTGATGGTAAGAATAAGGATTTCTACGGATCGATAGGAAAAAAATTTTTAAATAAAAAATCCTTTCCTTATGGAAAAAAAATTAATTTTAACTCATTGAGAAAAGGTAAGATAATAGGGGAACATGAAGTTAAATTTTCTAGTGGTAAAGAAATAATTACTTTAAATCACGAAGCTTTTGATAGAGCGCTTTATTCAGAAGGAGCTTTAGCAGCTGCAAAATGGCTAATAGATAAAAAGCCAGGATTGTATTCAATGAGAGATATTTTGAATTTTAAATAAATTTAAAGCTATGAATGAAAATCATCGAGCTAAAATAATTTTACGAATACTAAATAAGATTTATCCTAAGACTTCCATACCCCTTAAACATAACAGCAAGTTTACGCTTCTAGTCTCTGTTCTCTTATCTGCTCAATGTACAGATGTTAATGTGAACAATGTAACGAAAAACATATATCCAAGATACAATAAGCCTGAACATTTTGTTGAATTAGGGAGAAAAAAAATTGAAACACTTATTAAAAAAATAGGAATTTTCAGAATTAAAGCAAAAAGTATTTATTTGATGTCTCGACTATTAATGAAGCATCATAACGGGAAAGTGCCTGCTAATTTTGAAGAGCTAGAAAGATTACCTGGTGTAGGTCATAAAACTGCTAGTGTAGTTATGTCTCAAGGGTTTGGTCAACCGGCTTTTCCAGTTGATACACATATACATAGGTTAGCCCAGAGATGGGGATTAACCAGTGGTAAAAATGTAGTTCAAACTGAAACCGATTTGAAAGAATTATTTCCAAAAAAATCATGGAATAAGCTTCATCTACAAATGATATATTATGGGAGAGAATACTGTAAGGCCAGGGATTGTTATGGTATAAGTTGCAAAATTTGTACTGCTTGTTATCCTAATAGAAAAAAACAATTTAAAATTATAAAAGCTTAATAGATATTATGAAAATTTTAGGTATTGGGAATGCTATCGTTGATGTTATTTGTAGAGTAGAAGAAGAATTTTTAGTAGCAAACGATTTAAAAAAAAGCACAATGAAACTTGTCGATGAAAAAGTATTTAATCAATTACAATCTAATTTAAAAATTGAGAGAATAATTGCGGGGGGGTCAGTTGCAAACTCAATAGTTGGACTTTCTCAACTTGAAAATGAAGTTTCATTTATAGGAAAAGTTAATGATGATAAATTGGGTATGGAGTACGAAAAAAGTTTAATAAAAGAAAACGTGAAATATTGTTATAAGAAAAAAAAGGAACATATTCCAACAGGTACATGTTTAATTTTAATAACGCCTGACTCAGAAAGGACAATGTGCACATTTTTAGGAATAGCGGGAAAAATATCTGCGAATGATATTGAAGAGAATTTTATTAAACAAAATGATTTAGTTTTATTAGAAGGATATCTATGGGATGAAGGTGAACCTAAGGAAGCTTTTGATAAAGCAATCAAACTTGCAAAAAAAACAGCGATGTCTTTATCTGATAAATTTTGTGTAGATAGGCATAAAAAAGATTTTTACAATTTAGTTAAGTATAAACTTGATATCACCTTTGCAAATGAACAAGAAATTATTGAATTAATTGATGCAAAAACATTTAATGATGTGATTGAGTTTGGAAAAAGCTTAAATAAACTGTTAGTGGTAACACGATCAGATAAGGGAAGTTTCGCAATCAGTGGTACTGAAATTGTAGAATGCAAGGCCCAAAAAGATCTTAAAATTATTGATGTAACTGGTGCGGGAGATTTATTTGCTGCTGGTTACTTACATGGATATGCTAACGGATTATCAAGTAAAGAAAGCTTACAAAAAGGAAACGATATGGCTTCTAAAATAATACAGAAAATTGGAGCCAGATTAAATTAACGATAAAATTTATTATTTATTTTTTCTTTTAAAGCTCCCCTTACCCTTTTTTGCTTTAACAACGCGTTTTCTATATTTTTTTGAAAATAAATCTATTGCAATTTTGTTTCTTTTTCTCAAATTGAATAACCAGCTCGTGAATGAATTATAAATTTTTCATCATTAAATTTAATTAAAATTTTTTTTCTAAGTCTATAAATGTGCGTTTCCACTGTATGGGTATCAGCAACTTCAGAATACTTCCAAATTTTTTTTAGTAGCACACTTTTAGATAAAGACTTTTTTTCATTATACAAAATTTCTATTAACTCGATCTCTTTTTCAGTAAGGCTAATAAACAAATCATCCTTTTTAAGTTTTTTTTCATTTTTGTTTATTTTATATTCTTTAATTTCTATAGAAGAATTTTGATTAAATTTTTCAGAAGATATAAGATTTATAATCCTGAGATTTAAATCAGATAATATTAAAGGAAAGAAAATAGTATCAGTATAATTACATTTTTTTGAAAAACCTTGCCTTTTAAAAAATAAAATTGGTTTATCTTTAATGCTGTTTATTAAGTGTAAATTAGTTGCGGTATTACAAGTATCGCTATCTACTAAAACCCCGTTTATAGTAGATATTATGGTATCTAGAAATGAAGTATTGTGATTAAAAAAAATTAATGAAAAATCTAGATACTCTTTAATTTCATTAATCGAGTTATTAAAGTTATTCGTTCCGAAAATAAGTAAACTATTTTTCATGATTATATGGATATAAAATTAAAAAATAAATATTTATACTTTAACAAGTATAAGATAAAATGTGCGATAGGTAAAAGAGGAATTACAAGAAAAAAAGTGGAAGGAGACAACAAAACTCCTGGTGGAATTTTTAAATTTCAAGGAATTTTTTATAGAAAAGACCGATTACCAAACTTTAAAACAAGTTTAAAGAAAAAAGCTATTAAAAAAAATATGGGCTGGTGTGACGATCCAAAGTCTAAATTTTACAATAAATTAATCAAGTTTCCATTCAATTTTCGAGCAGAAAAGCTTTGGATAAGTCAGAATATATATGATGTGATATTGGTAATTAACTACAACACAAAACCTACTATTAAAGGAAAAGGTAGTGCAATATTCTTACACATTGCAAAGAAAAAATTTTCTCCGACTAAAGGCTGTATAGCTATATCAAAGAAAAATATGTCCTTGTTGCTTGATGGCATTAATGGAAAAACAAAGTTAAGAATACGTTAGGATCTGTTCCCAAAAATTGAACTACCGATCCGAACAAAAGTTGTTTCATGATTTAAAGCTTTTTGAAAATCGGCAGACATACCCATACTTAATTCTTTAAGGCCTAGTGATTTATTTAATACCATTAAATTTTTAAAATGAGCGGCTTCATTTCCATCATTGGGAGGTATTGCCATTAGACCAATAACATTAATATTTAATTCTTTTGTACAATAATAATAAAAATCATCAAGCAATTCTATACCAATCCCAGATTTTTGTTTTTCCTTACCGATATTAACCTGTATAAAATATTTTAATTTTTTATTAGCTAACTTTTCATGCTTAGCTAAAAAAATTGCAAGTTTCTGATTGTCTAGCGAGTGAATATAATCAAATAAAAGTACAGCATCTTTTACTTTGTTGGACTGTAATTTACCGATCATATGTAGATTAATATTGGGACTTTTGTTTTTTACTTCTTGCCATTTATGTTGTGCTTCTTGAACTTTATTTTCACCAAAATGAACATGACCTATGTCAACAAGTGGTTTAATATGTTCATAGGCAAAGGTTTTACTAACTGCTATAATCTTTACATTGCTATTATTAATTAGAGATTTTATATTTTCAAATCTTTTAATTATTGAATTCATAGATGTTTATTATAAAGAATTATTATTACTTATATATAGATAATACAAAAGATATTGACTTTGACTATATAAAAAAAAATAAAAAGATTTTAGTTATATATAGAAACAATAAGATTACACACAATATAGAAGAATTAAAAACTTTTAGAAAACAGTGTAATAAAAAAGGTTTTAAGTTATATATTGCTAATAATTTTAAACTAGCAATAGCGTGTCGGGCGGATGGATTATATATTTCATCTTACAACAAAAAAATTTATTTTAATAAAACATTAAATCTAATTGGATCGGCTCATAATTTTAAAGAAATTAATCAAAAGATAAAACAAGGTTGTACAACTGTTGTTTTATCAAGGCTATTCAAAACTAATTATAAAACTAAAAAAACTAATTTAGGTATAATTAAATTTAACTTACTTAAAAAAAATTATTTGATTAATATAATTCCTTTGGGTGGGATCAATAGGATGAATTTACTCAAATTGAATTTAGTTAAATCTTTAGGTTTTGCTTTATTGTCTGAGGTAAAAAAAAAGCCGGCTATTTCTAACCGGCTTTTTTAAATATTTATTTGTTAATTAAAACTCCATTTTCAAAGAAAATACAGTTTCTTGCACATTATTGTCGTCAGCGTAATTTACACCGTCAACAGATTTTTGACCAATTGCAACTACCGCACCACCAATGTTGTAGGCAGCTTGTATAGAATCAACTTGTAGATCTCTATTAGTTTCAGTTGAAACATTAGTTCCTGCTGTGTTAGTCACGTGAGCTGTCGATTTCATTCTGTCAAAAGATACAGATAAGTTATCGTTTACAGCGTAAGCAACTGATGCTGCAGTGTTGATAAAGTGACTAGTTCCTGAACAATACGACGTAGTTGTTGAAGGAAGTCCTGTTGTAGAACTAACTGATGTTGAGTATGATTTAACAGCAGTTGTTGTAGCACAAGTTCCACTAGAATCACCACCGATATTTGGTGCAACACCGTGTCTACCAAGACCTAAAGCAAATGGACCAGTGTTATATTTAACAAATACTCCACCTGTTTCGTATTTTTGTTTAACAGTAGTTTCTGTACCTTTTTTCTCAAGGTAAGAAGCACCTACAGTCATTCCATCCATTGGGGAAGCAGTTACTTGATACGATTCAGCACCGTCATTTGTTACAGTTTTACCTGCATCATTTGCATCTCCACCGTATCCTTGACCTGACGATGTAGCAAGTTTAATGCTTGTTTCGTAAGGTAAAAGTCCAGCTGGTGTGTGATATTGTATGTTAGAGTAACTGTTCATACCAGTTCCACCTTCATATCCACCTGATGTACCTATATCATGTCCAGGAGCATAAGCAGCTACTGAGCTTTTTAATTGTGTATTTAAATCTCCTTCAGAGTTGTAAATACCAATTGTACCATATGGAGTTCCTAGTTCTAATCTAGTATCATCATTAATTGCAGCACCATTTCTTTGGTCTGAATCTAATTCAACTTGGTATTTCCAAGTTAAACCATTACCAAACTCACCGTTAGCGCCTAATGCGATTTCGTTTGACATACCAATACCAGGTTTTTTTTCAATTTTTGCAGTTGTGGAGTCAGAAGATGTTATCGTGTAAGTAGCTTGTACATTACCCGTAACACTTAATTCACCCGCATTTGCAAATTGAACAACTGATAAAGATAGAATCAACCCGAATAATATTTTCATTGTATTTTTCATTTTGTTTCCTTTTTATTGTTATTACTAATTAATTATAATTAATTACGCTATTTATAGTTTCCTACGTTAATTTTATCTATTGTTTATAAGGATAATTCAGTTTTAAATAAATACTGTGATATTTATACAACAATTATTTATAGGGTTTTTTTACCTTTTTATGATATTTATCACTTTCTAATTAAATTTATGAAAAATCTAACAAAATTATATGTTTTTAGCTCGATATTATTGTTTTTTCTAGCTTTGAGTTCTTGTGGCATCTCTAAAAAGGTTAATACTAGAGAAGTCCCTATAAATGCCTCAGATAGAGCAAGAAAAGCTGTAGAAGAAGGTAGGGGCGTTAGCATTGGCAGTATCTTAAAAAGAGGTAAAACAACTTTTGAATTCAGCACCGCAAATCCTATGTGGAGAGCTTCATTAGAAATTTTAGATTTTTTACCTTTGTCTGTAGTAGATTATTCAGGTGGCGTGGTAATTACGGATTGGTATTCAGATGAAGTTAACTCTAACAACTCATTAAAAATTACACTAAGATTTTTATCAAATGAAGTTCGATCAGATAGTCTAAAGGTAATTGTTCATCAAAAAAAATGCTTAGCAAACTCAACTTGTACTATCAATATTTTGAACTCAAGACTCAAAAATGAATTGCTTGCTTCAATTATAAAAAAAGCTGCAATTTTAGAGAAAGAAAAGAAAAAAAAATAACCTCATTTTAAATGATGGAGAGATATAATTTTCAGTCAATTGAAAAAAAGTGGCAATCCTTTTTTGAAAATAAAAAAATTTATAGAACTAAAGATTCAAAAAAATTTTATTGTTTGGAAATGTTTCCTTACCCCTCTGGTAAAATTCACATGGGTCATGTCAGAAATTATACAATAGGTGACGTTATAGCTCGCTTTAAGTATATGAACGGATATAATGTTTTACACCCAATGGGTTGGGATTCTTTCGGTTTGCCTGCTGAAAATGCTGCAAGAGAAAATAATTTACATCCGAAAGAGTGGACTAAAAAAAACATTTCTCAAATGAAAAGACAGCTAAAGCTTTTAGGCTTATCTATTGATTGGGACCTAGAAATATCAACCTGTGATGAAACTTATTATAAGCATCAACAAGAGATATTTATTGAGTTTTATAAGAAAGGATATGTTTCGAGAAAAGAAAATTATGTTAATTGGGATCCGGTTGAACAAACAGTACTGGCCAATGAACAGGTTATAGACGGTAAAGGATGGCGTTCCGGAGCAACTGTTCAAAGAAAAAAGCTTTCCCAGTGGGTTTTTAACATTACTAAATTTGCTAATGAACTTTTAGAAGATCTTAAGTTTTTGAAAGACTGGCCTGAAAAAGTTAAATTAATGCAACAGAATTGGATTGGAAAATCTGTAGGATGCGAAATTGATTTTGAAATAATTGGGAAGAATGAGAAAATTAAAGTTTTTACAACAAGACCAGATACTATATTCGGAGCTTCTTTTTTAGCTGTTTCTATTGATCATCCAATTTGTCTTCAATTTGAAAAAAATAAAGAGTTTGTAAAATTTAAAGAAGAATCTTTGAAAGTTGGCACTACAGAAGAAGCTTTAGCCATTGCTGATAAGCACGGTTATAATACCAATTTATTTGCAAAACACCCTTTTATTAAAGATAAAAAAATCCCTATTTTTTCAGCAAACTTTGTTTTAATGGAATATGGAACTGGGGCTATATTTGGCTGCCCTGCTCATGATCAAAGAGATTTAGATTTTGCAAAAAAATATAAGTTGGAAATCATGCAAGTAGTTGTTGAGGACGAAGATAATGCTAAAAATTTAAGCAATACTGACAAAGCTTATACTTCAGATGGAACTATAATTAATTCTGATTTTTTAAATGGTTTAAATGTCACCGATGCAAAAGCAGAAATTATAAAAATAATTGAAAAAAAAAAAATAGGCCAAAAAAAAACTTCATTTAGATTAAAAGATTGGGGAATTTCAAGGCAGAGATATTGGGGCTGCCCAATACCAATGATTTATTTAGAGGATGGCAGCGTTGTTCCTGTAGAAAAAGAGGAACTACCCATAAAATTACCTGTTGATGTTAACTTAGAAAAAGGTGGAAACCCACTTGCAAATCACCCTACGTGGAAAAATACTGTTCATAAAAAAACTGGTACAAAGGCTATTAGAGAAACAGATACATTGGACACTTTTGTAGACTCTTCTTGGTATTTTATGAGATTTTGTTCTCCTAAGAATGAAAAAGAACCTTTTAGTATTGATGATTTAAATTATTGGATGCCTGTAGATCAATACATTGGCGGTGTCGAGCATGCGATATTACACCTGCTTTACTCAAGATTTTTTATGCGTGCTCTACAAAAAAATAATAATAAAATTAAAACCTTGGAACCATTTAAAGGTCTATTTACTCAAGGGATGGTTTGTCACGAAACTTATAAGGATTCTGAGAACAGGTGGCTAAGCCCTGAAGAAATAGAGAAAAAAGACACTGGCGACTTTATAAAAAGAACAGATCAGTCTAAAATTGTTGTTGGTCAATCTGAGTCAATGTCAAAATCGAAAAAAAATGTAATCGACCCGGAAAATATGATCCAATCTTATGGTGCTGATGCCGTAAGGTGGTTTATTTTATCGGACAGCCCACCCGAAAAAGATGTCCAATGGTCAAATCAAGGTGTTAATTCTTCTTATAAATTTCTACAAAAACTTTACAACTTAACTCATCTAGTTATTAGTCGAAAAGATACAAAAAATGCTAGTGGTAAGGATAAAGATTTTGAGATTAAGTTTAATAATTATATTTTAAAAATAACGAACCTAATTAATAATTTTCAATTAAATGTAGTAATTGCAAATATTTATAGCATTTATAATTTATTTAGTTCATCAGCAAATGAACATACAAGCAATGAATGCTTAAAAAGAAATCTTACGGTATTAATGAAAATGCTTATTCCTTTTGTGCCTCATCTTGCGCACGAGTGCTTAGAACAGCTAAATGTGAAAGATTTTAGTACCTGGCCTCAAGTTGATGTTAACTTAATTGCTGAGGAAAAAACAAAAATAGCCATACAAATTAATGGTAAAACCAGGGATATTATAGAGGTTAAAAAAGACTCAGATGAAAAAAGTGTTATAAATGAAACTAGAATGATTAAAAAAATTAACGATCATTTAAATAAAACTGAAATTTTAAAAATAATATTCGTGAGGAATAAAATTATTAATTATCTTACTAAGTAAATTAAAATGAAAAAAAGTATTAAAATAATAATAACAGTTTTGATACCATTAGTATTACTGTCTTGCGGCTTTAGTGCAATAAATCAAAAAAATAGTAACATGATTTATCTTCAAAATATCAAAATTACTGGAGACAGAAAAATTGCTTACACAATAAAAAATAATATTTTATTAATTTCGAGTGAGGATTCAACAAATAAATATGATGCTGACATTAAAATTAGTAAAAACAAAATTGTTAAAATTAAAAATTCAGCTGGCAAAATCATAAGATATAATTTGTCTATGTCGGTAGAATTACAATTAAAAAGCCTTGATGATGATACAAATATACAGCGTATGTTCAAAAGAGATGCGGACTATGAAGTGGCTGATATCCATTCTGAAACAATCAATAATGAACAGGATGCTATTAAAATTAATATACAACACCTATCTGATGACATAATCAGCTTCATAACACTTTATATGAATAAGAAATGATACTCAAAAGCTATGTGCTTGAACAAAATCCCGAGATTTTAAAGAATTATCAAGCTACAGTAATATATGGCCAGAACGACGGGATTAAAGATGATCTTAAGGAGGAAATAAAAAAAAAAAATAGAGAGTGTGAGATAATAACTTTATTTGAAAGTGATATTTTAAAAAGTGAAATTTTATATCAAACTATCGCTAACCAATCTCTCTTTGCTGAAAAAAAAATAATTTTTATTTTTAATGCATCAGATAAAATTTTTAGTCAAATTTCAGAGAGTCTAGAAAAAAATAACAATGATATTCAAATATATATCTTTTCAGAAAGTTTAGAAAAAAAATCAAAATTAAGAGGCTTGTTTGAAAAAACAAAAAAATTAGCAATTTGTGCATGTTATGAAGATAATGAAAGAACATTGATTACATATATAAATAAAGAATTAAATGGTTTTGGAGGTCTATCAGGAGAAATAACTAACATAATAATTAATAACTCTAATTTGAATCGAAAAATTATTAAAGATGAAATAGATAAAATTAAAAATTTTTTTTTAGAAAAAAAAATTAATAAAAAAGAGATATTAGAAATATTAAATATAAAAATTAATAATGGGTTTGAAGAAATAAGAGATAAATCTTTAATAGGTGAAAAGTTCAAGACAAATAAATTACTATCAGAAACAGAAATATTGAATGAGGAAGTATTTTTTTACTTAACTAATCTAAGCTCAAGAGTCATACGTTTGCATGAAATAATGCAAATGTCTGAAGAAAATGACAGCAAATATGATCAAATTTTAGAAATCATAAAACCTCCTATTTTTTGGAAAGACAAACCTATTGTTTTGCAACAATTAAAAAAATGGAATAAAAAAAGGCTAGAGGATTTAATAATTATGATCAGCAAGACTGAAATTTTGATGAAAAAAACAACTTATTTACGAAATGATATTATAATTAAAAATCTAATTGTTAGTATTGCTAACAAAGCTTCCTCTATTTCTTCTTGATTAATAAATTGGACAACATCTCGAATTGATCAACGTTACTATATTCTATTACTACTTTACCAGAATTGTTTTTTCTAGAAATAATTCTGGTATTTAATCCTAAATTTTCTTCAATTCTTCTTTGGGCCAATAGTATATTAACCTCAGTTTTTGTTTTAGGTTTTAATTTTTCTTCCTCTTTTTCTTTTTCCCTTCGTACTAAATTTTCGATAGATCTAGCACTAAGTCTTTCCTTAATTATTGAGTACGCTAATTCAGTTGCGTTAAATCTTCCCACTAGCGGTCGTACTTGCCCAGCCGTAAGCTTACCTTCATCAACGAGCTTAATTACCTCAGTTGGTAAAGTCAAAAGCCTTAACGTATTACTGATATGGCTTCTGCTTTTTCCCATAAACTCTGAAAGTTTTTCATGATCATGATCAAATTCTTTCATTAAACGATCATAACCTTTGGCTTCTTCAATAGAATTTAAATCTTCCCTCTGAATATTTTCTATGATTGCAAGTTCAAGAGATTGCTTATCATCGATATCGAGTACAATTACCGGTACTTCATGAAGACCCGCTTTTTGAGCAGCTAACCATCTTCTCTCTCCTGCAACAATTTCAAATTCGCCGTTTTTGCCTGACCTAACTGCAATTGGCTGAATTAAACCATTTTTTTTTATAGACAGAGACAGTTCTTCTATTTTTTTTTCGTCAAAATGGTTTCTAGGCTGAAATCTATTACGTGCTAAATCGCCTATAGATACTATTGAATATGGGTTATTAGTAATTAAATTTTCAGGCACCTCCTCTGGTTGGTCTCCAAATAAAGATATTAATCCTCTTCCGAGACCCTTCTTTTTCTTATCGTCAGCCATATGATTTTATGCCCCTCTCTCCTGTTCAACAAATTCTTTTGCAAGTTCTATATATGATTGACTTCCTAGACATGCTCTATCATAAACAATGCATGGCACACCATGAGATGGTGCTTCTGATAACCTTACGTTTCTTGGTATAACGGTCTTATAAACCTTTTCTTTAAAATATTTCCTTGCTTCTTCATCTACTTGATTTGATAATTTATTTCTTTTGTCAAACATAGTTAAAAGAATTCCTCTTATATCTAAATTTGGGTTTAAATTTATTTTAATTCGTTCTATTGTTTTAACCAATTGCGAAATACCTTCTAGGGCAAAAAATTCTGTTTGTAACGGAACCAGCAATTCATCAGCAACAACTAAAGACATTACGGTTAGAAGGCTTAGAGATGGGGGGCAGTCTATAAATATGTTTTCATATTTGCTAAATAATTTCTGATTCTTGTCTAAAATTTCTTTTAATTTAAATGCTCTGTTTGAATCATTGGCAGTTTCGACTTCTAAGCCAGATAAATTGACATTTGAGCCAATTAAATCAAGGTTTTTTACACAGCTAGCACGTATACTATTTTTTGGGTCACTTTGACCTATTATCACTTTATAAATATTTTTTTCTGTTTCTTGGTTTGAAAGACCTAAGCCTGTTGTCGCGTTTCCTTGTGGATCTAGATCTATTACTAAAATATTTTTTCCTTGCTCAGCAAGTACAGTTGCAAGATTAACAACTGTTGTCGTTTTGCCTACACCTCCTTTTTGGTTTATGACTGAAATAATTTTTTTCATCTTATTTTTTTATATCAATTATTACTATTTTTGAATCAGGACTAGTAATACTATTTTCTAAACTATAACTACAATTAAAATTATTGTTAAGTTTTTTTATTTCTTCCTCAGCATTTCTTCCCTTCAAAATGATTAGTTTGTGGTTAACTTTAATGATTTCACGTGAAATTCTAATATGCTCCTCCAGCTTCTTAAATGCCCTGGAAACAACATATGTGCTATCAATATTGTGACTATTGTAATCATTTTCATATATTTCTGCTCTAATATTCAATTTTTCACATACTTTTCTAAGAAACTTAATTTTTACTCTTGATTTTTCATACAATTTCACGTGAAATTTTGGATTATTATTGAAAATTGCAATGACTAAACCAGGAAAGCCAGCACCACTTCCAAGGTCAGAAAGGCTAGAACCATCGGAAAATTTAATAAACTTCACCAGTTGTGCTGAGTCTAAAATGTGCCTGTCCCATATGCTTTCAATAGTTGATTTACCTATAAGATTAAATTTCTTGTTATAGTCAAGTACTTCTTTACAGAATGTATCAAGCTTATATAGAGCATCTTGGCTAAAATGCAGTTCGTTTAAGAGTTTAGTTTGTACTTCTTTTTCTGTCATCGGCAGATACAATGTATCTGCTTTTTTTTATAAATGCTAAGAGTATAATTGCTGCTGCTGGGGTTACGCCATCTATCCTTAAAGCTTGACCAAGTGTTTTTGGCTTTATTAGTTTGAACTTTTCCTTAATCTCTATAGATAAACCGTTGAATTTCTCATAATCAATATCATCTGGAATAAAGGTTAATTCGTCTTTTTTAAAGGCTGCAATCTCCTGAGATTGTTTTTTCAGATAGCTTACGTAATGTGCGTCTATTTCAACTTGTTCATCAATAGATTTATCAAATTGGGGTATAATGTCCCATATTTTTCTAAGCTTATTCAAACTAACATTAGCTTGAGAAAGCACTTCTATACCAGTTCTTTTAACGCCATCCATGGCAATTTTGATAGAATGTTTTGCAGCTGCGTTCGGGGATATTAATTTAGATTGCAATGCATTGTAGACTAACTTAATTTTTTTTTGTTTATCCAAAAAACTGGATGTTCTAACTTTTTTAATTAAGTTAATTTTAATTCCAAGAGGTGTTAATCTCTGATCCGCGTTATCTGCACGTAGAGACAATCTATACTCTGCTCTCGATGTAAACATTCGGTATGGTTCGGATACGCCTTTAGTAATAAGGTCATCGATCATAACACCAATGTAAGATTCTGACCTATCTAATATAAATTCTTTTTCTTTTTTTATTTTTAATGCAGCATTAATACCTGCTATCAATCCTTGGGCCGCAGCTTCTTCGTATCCAGTTGTTCCGTTAATTTGACCAGCTAAAAACAACGATTTAATTTTTTTCGTTTCTAAGGTTGACTTAAGTTCTCGAGGATCTACGTAATCATACTCAATTGCATATCCAGCTCTCAGCATCTTGACATGCTCTAAACCCTTTATTTTACTTAACATTTTTATCTGTATACTCTCTGGTAGTGAAGTGGATATACCATTTGGGTAAATAGTACTGTCGTTTAATCCCTCAGGTTCTAGGAAAATCTGATGTTGTTCCTTCTCTTTAAATTTAACAATTTTGTCCTCGATGGAGGGACAATATCTAGGACCCACGCCTTTTATATTGCCGGAATACATCGCACTAAGATGTATATTGTCATTAATTATTTTGTGAACTTCATTGTTTGTGTGTGTAATGCCACATGAAATTTGTTTGTTACTTATTTTATTGGTTAGAAAAGAAAAAAAATAAGGGTCAGGGTCTGCGGCCTGCATTTCTATTTCATCAAAATTAATAGTTGTTCCATCTAAGCGTGGCGGTGTGCCCGTCTTAAGTCTGCCTAGTTTAATGTTATATTTTTTTAACTGTTCGCTTAACCCTGTTGATGGTTTCTCATTAAACCTACCCGCTGGTATTTGCTTGTTACCAATGTGTATTAGCCCATTTAAAAAAGTGCCCGTTGTCAAAATTAACTGTTTACAAAAGAATTGTTTATTACTCTTACAGACAAACCCTATTATTTTATTGTTGTCGTTATCATTATCAAATAAAAATTTAGTTACTGGATCTGCCACAACAGTTAGATTTTCATAATTTAGTAGAATCTTTTGCATGTTCTCTTTATAAAGAGTCCTATCTGACTGTGTTCTTGGCCCTCGTACAGCTGGACCTCTGCTTCTATTTAAAAGCCTAAATTGTATACCTGACTTATCTGTTACTATTCCCATTACACCGTCAAGAGCATCTATCTCTCTAACAAGGTGTCCTTTGCCCAAGCCACCTATTGCTGGATTACATGACATTTCACCTATAGTTTCTATTTTGTGTGTAAACAAAGCAGTGTTTACGCCCATTCTAGCGGATGCTGCTGCAGCCTCACATCCAGCATGTCCACCTCCAATAACAACCACATCATAGTTAATATCGTTCATGTTCTAAATGTATTACTCTAATATTATTTTACAAGTTTTTATTTTGATTATTTTCCTATACAAAAATCTTTAAAGATTGATTCAAGAATTTCCTCGACATCTACTTTTCCTACTATACTACCAAGATGCCTTGTCGCAAGTCTAAGATCCTCTGCAGACATTTCTATGTCTTTGCTTTGGTCTGCGTTAAGAAAATTATCAATTTCTCTTAAGCATTCATTTAACTTATATCTGTGCCTTTCTCTTGTTATCAGAATATTTTTTGATTTTATAAATTTTTTACTTAGATTATTTTTTATCTTTTCTATTAGCTGAGTGATATTTTTATTATCTTTTACTGATATTAATACTGAATCGACTGAGTCGAAATTATAATTTTTTTTATTACACACATCAGATTTGTTTAAAACTACAATACAATTTGTGTTTATTAGGTTTTTAATTTTAGAATCTATACTTTTAGAAGAGTTGTCGATCATTATTAAACTTAAATCAGATTCTTTTGATTTTTTTATTGCTATTGAAATACCTTTTTTTTCAACTTCATTCTTAGAATCTCTGATACCTGCCGTGTCTGCTAATATAACTGGATAACCATCAATATTCAAATATACCTCTATAACATCTCTTGTTGTTCCTTTTTCTTCCGAAACAATAGCGGCGTCTCTTTTGGACAACAAATTAAGTAACGATGACTTACCGGCATTTACCTGTCCTACAATAGAAACTCTGAAACCGTCTCTAATTTTTTCTCCCACCTTATGATCTTGTAAAATTTTTTTTATATCAAAAGATACTTCTTTGATTGACTTATGAACTTCCCTTAAAACACTTTCTGGTAAATCATCTTCTGCGAAGTCTATTTTTGCTTCTATATATGCCAATGATTTAATAAGTTTTTCTCTCAAGTTGTTGTAGTAATCTGAAGCATTTCCCTGAACTAATTTTACAGCCTGTTGCCTTTGAAGTTCGGTTTCTGCATGAATTAGATCTCCAATACTTTCAGCTTTTAAAAGATCTATTTTGTTGTTCTGAAAAGCAATTTTAGTAAATTCACCTGGTTCTGCTAACCTACAATTATCTTGTTCTGACAATACTTTCAAAAAGCAAGAAATCACCGCGTTACTGCCATGTATGTGGAATTCAACTAGATGATCACCTGTGAAGCTATTTGGGCTCGGGAAAAGCAGCAACAAACCTTCATCAATTAAAGAGTCATTTGAAGGGTTATAAAATTTACAAAAATTTATTTGTTTAGATTTTAGATTTTTATTTTTCGATATTAGTGTTGAAATTATTAATGCTCCATCGCCAGATAACCTAATTATTGCTATACCAGAAGGTCCTCTGCCAGATGAGAGTGCATATATATTCATGTCTGGTTTATTAATAGCACGAAAAAGATGTGCAATATTTTAAAAAAGTACTAACTAGTTTTGTTCATAGAATCAAAGAAATCTGCGTTGTTCTTTGTGTTTTTAAGTTTAGAAATTAAAAACTCTATGCCATCCATAGTGCCCATGGGACTTATAATTCTTCTCAAGACATTCATTTTTGAAAGATCATCTTTCTGAAAAAGAAGTTCTTCTCTTCTAGTTCCGGATCTAGTAACATCGAGAGCAGGGTAAATACGTTTATCTGCAACTTTTCTGTCAAGAATTAATTCACAGTTACCTGTTCCTTTAAATTCTTCAAAAATTACTTCATCCATTCTAGAGCCAGTATCAACAAGAGCGGTTGATATAATTGTTAATGATCCACCTTCTTCAATATTTCTTGCAGCCCCAAAAAATCTTTTCGGACGCTGAAGAGCATTTGCATCAACACCACCAGTTAACACTTTTCCTGAACTTGGTATAACTGCGTTATAGGCTCTTCCTAGTCTTGTTATTGAATCTAATAAAATGACAACATCTTTTTTATGTTCAACTAATCTTTTTGCTTTTTCGATAACCATCTCTGCCACAGCTACGTGACGAGAAGCTGGCTCATCAAATGTAGAGCTGACAACCTCACCTTTTACTGATCTTTGCATATCTGTAACTTCTTCCGGTCGTTCGTCAATCAGTAATACTATCAAATAGCACTCAGGATGATTAGTTGTAATTGATTGTGCTATATTTTGTAAAATTATTGTTTTTCCTGCACGCGGAGGGGAGACAATTAAAGCTCTCTGGCCTTTGCCAATAGGGCTTACAAGGTCGATTAGTCTAGCTGTGTTATCTGGTTTTTTTTCAGCTGAGTCTGCCTCAACTTCTAGTGTTATTCTTTTGTTTGGATAAAGTGGAGTTAAATTGTCAAATGCAATTTTATTTCTCCCTTTTTCTGGTTCTTCAAAATTAATATTATTAACCTGCAGCAAAGCAAAATATCTTTCTGCATCCTTAGGGGATCTAATTTCACCCTCAACTGTATCTCCAGTTCTTAATCCAAATCTTCTAATTTGGCTTGGACTGACATAAATATCGTCTGGGCCCGGAAGATAATTCGATTCCATTGCTCTTAAAAAACCAAAACCATCTGGTAAGAGCTCTAAAACACCTTGGCCAGTAATTTTTTCATTTTTTTCAGCAAGTTTTTTTAATATAGCAAAAAGAATTTCTTGTTTTCTTAATGTACTTGGGTTCTCAATGCCCAGTTTCTCTGCCTGCACAATAAGTTCTGAAGGATTTCTTTTTTTTAATTCTTGTAAGTTCATTGGATTGTTTTGATTGAAGAGGTGAGTGACTGTGAATATAAGTGTTTTTAATAAGATTTCAAGTATTATATTGGTTTAAAAACGACAACAAATATAATTCCGACTAAAAGTAAAGTTGGTACTTCGTTGATTATTCTGTAAAATTTAGGGGAATATTTGCTGGTATTCGCCTCGAAGCTCTTAAGGCATCGAAAGAGAAAAAAATGGTAGCTAGTAAGAAGCAATACCATGATCAATTTTAGTTGAAGCCAAAATTGAGTAAAAGTCTCGAATCCTATTGAGTGAATTAACAAAATTCCAAAAAACCATGACAAAAACATAGCCGGGCTCATGATATAAAAAAAGAGCCTTGTTTCCATCAACTTAAAAATTTTTTTAGCGTCTTTATTGCTAGACGGTTCTGAGTGATAAACAAAAATCCTTGGCAAATAAAGGAGGCCCGCCATCCAAGAAATTACTGAAATTAAATGCAGAGATTTAAATAAAAGATAATAGTTCATATTATTGTAAATTTTGTAATCTTGGACACTTTTTAAATTTGCTAGGACATTTGATTGACGAAGTAAATCCCTCGTTGCTACTAGCCTGTAAGATACTAGACTTAAGTGAGTTAATAAAATATTTGTTTATAGTAACTGCTGGAATACGGATATACGCTTTCGACCCGTTATCTTCGGCAAGTTTTCTGTATTCAATATCAAGCTCAACTAAAGTTTCTGAGTGTTCAGAAACAAAGGCTACAGGAACAACAATTATTATTTTCTGTTTTTTTGCTTCATCTTTAATAATTTTTTCTGTGGAAGGACCAATCCACTTTAACGGACCAACACGACTTTGATAGCTCAAGATAAAATTTAAATTTTTAATTGACAATTTTTTAACAAGTTCTTTAACAGACTGCTCGACTTGCCACTGATAGGGGTCGCCTTGTTTGATTTTATTTTCTGGCAAACCGTGAGCTGAAAAAATCAATGTTATCTGATTTAATTTATCTAAATCAATTTTCTCTTTAATTAAATTTGCATAAGACAAAATAAAATCTTTTTCAGTTGGGTAGCAACAAACAGTTTTAGTTTCTGCGTTTAGACCTTCTTTTTTACAAACTTCTAACCATTCGTTAATAGATGAACCAGAAGTTGCGTTTGAATATTGTGGGTAGAGTGGGAGTAAAATTACTTGATCCGGATTAAAATCTTTTACCCTTTTTATTGTTTCTGCAGCACGAGGTTTCCAGCATCTCATAACAATGAAACATTTGTATTCGTGTGTTTCATTTTTCAAGCTTTTCTCTATTGCTTCTGCTTGGGCTTGAGTTTCCTCTAAAATAGGTGATTTTCCTCCCATTTCAGCATATATGGCCTTTGCTACTGGCGCTCGTCTTTTAGAAATAAGTTTAGCTAAAGGATACCTAATTAATGTCGGGAGACTAATGATGGCAGGATCGTTAAATAAATTAAATAAAAAAGGTTCAACGGCTTTGAGGCTGTCGGGCCCTCCAAGGTTAAATAAGATAACAGCTTTTTTCATTTGAAATTTCTAACCCTTTCTATAACTTTTTTTAAAATGTTAGGATTTGTAGCGGGAAGCAGGCCATGTCCTAGATTAAAAATATAAGGACTATTTTTAAAAACATTTAAGTATTTATCGACTTCACTAAATATTTTATTTTCATCTTTAAATAGTATTTGTGGGTCCATACCACCCTGTAAGCAAAAATTCTTTAAATTTTCTTTCGCCCATACAGGATCTATTTCATAATCTAAACTTAAACAATCAGGTTTTACTATCTCTGCGAACTTTGAGTAATTTTTATTTATCCCTTTGGGAAAACAAATAGTGGGAATTTTTTTTTCCTTACAAAACCCGACAATTTTTTTATTAGGTGTATAGCAATATTCATTAAGGCTTTGGTTGGGTAATAGGCCTGCCCACGAGTCAAAAACTTGGACTGTGTCAGCACCTGCATTAACTTGATTTTCCAAATGGGCGCATAGATATTCATCAAGTTTATCAATAATAATCTTAAGTTCATGCTCTTTCCTCTTCAACTTATTGTAATCTATTTCATTTTTATTCTTTTTTAGGCCAAGCATATAGACAGCTAAGGTCCAAGGAGCCCCAATAAATGATATTAATGATTTGTCATTTTTTAATTTTTTTTTTGTTTTATTTATTGCTTCATAAACTGGTTTTAATTTTCTAGTAAAATTTTGTTTAGTGTTGTTAAGAAATACATCAAGGTTAAACTCGGAGAGTATTGGTCCTATATTTTTTTCAAATTTAACATCTTGTCCTAGACCGTATGGAACCATTAAAATATCAGAAAAGATTATAGCCGCGTCAAGATTAAATCTCGTTAAAGGTTGCAGAGTTATTTCAGAACTTAAATCACTATTTAAGCAAAGTTTAATAAAGTCTTTGTTTTGAGATCTAATTTTTCTAAATTCAGGAAGGTAACGTCCTGCTTGTCTCATAAACCAAATAGGATTACAAGAATCATCTTTGTTTAAAATACAGTTTGTTAATTTAGTCATTAATATAATAATATTTTTAGAAATAATTTATTTGATATAGGTCATGTTAGTTACTGATATAAGTAGTTATACATATTTTTTAACAGTTTGTTCCACAACTTAATTAAAAAAACCTTTTTAAACTAGATAAATTCAAAAATTTATCGAAATATTATAATAAGTTTTAAAAAAGACTAACATGGAACAAAATGTTTAAAACTTGTTAAAAATTGTGGAGAATTTAATTATTTATAGTCACCAAATGTACAACAACAAGTTATAATAGGTTTGTTAACATAATTACCTATGAGACATAAACACCAAATTAGCTTAATTTTAAAATTATAGCTGAAATATTAAGCAAAATTTTAACGTAAAAAGAGAGAAGATAAAATGAAAATAATATTAGCTTCAAAAAGTGGTGTTAGAAAAAAAATACTAAATAAGTATAATGTTGATTATATTGCTGTGCCCTCAAATGTTGATGAAGACCAAGTCAAAGATTCATTGCTGGCTGTTGGAGCTAACCCCATGCTTGTGTCTAAAAATTTAGCAGAATTGAAATCTATAAAAGTAAGCAGTAAATATCCGGACCAGATAGTGCTAGGTGCAGATAGCGTTATATGCTTAAATAACGAACTGATCAACAAGCCAGAAACGAGAGCAGAAGCTCTGAAAATTTTAAAAAAACTTAATGGGTCAATACACTATTTAATAACCTCGGTGTGTATTTCTAAGAATGGAGCAATGATATGGAACTTTACAGATCAATCGGAATTAAAGATGAAAAAGCTTTCTGACAATGAACTTGCTGATTATTTAAGGAAAATTGAAACTAATATATTACTTGCTTATGGTGTCTATCAAATAGAAGCTGGAGGACTAGGACTTTTTGAATCCATTAAAGGTGATAGAGACTCCATCATGGGCTTACCAATTAAACAAATAATGAATTATATTAAATCATTAAAATGACAGAAAAAAATTATGGTATCATTGGAAAACCACTATCACACTCACTTTCACCTTTACTTCATAATTTTTGGTTTAAAAAAAATAGTATTAAAGCTAATTACACCTTAATAGAAATTGAGATAGATCAAATTAGCAGTATTATAGATAAAATCAAAAAAGAAGAGTTGCAAGGAGTTAACGTAACAACACCTTATAAGCAGGCAGTGATCCCATTTTTAGATTTAATTATAAATGACGCACAAAAGACATCTTCTGTAAACACTATATATTTAAACAACGAAGGTAGGGTAGTTGGTGAAAACACAGATGTTTACGGGTTTGACTACTCATTTATTAAAAAAATAAAAGACAAAGATTTACTGGGAAAAAAAATCTTAATACTTGGTGCAGGTGGAGTTACACCTTCAATAATTTACGCACTCGAAAAAAAAAAAATAAAAAAAATATTTATAAGCAACAGAACAGTTGAAAAAGCCGAAAACATAAAAAAAAAATTTCCATTTATTGAAATTGTTTCTTGGAAAAATATTAATGAGAAGTCACAAGAAATGGACATTATAATTAACGCGACTTCTCTAGGCATGAAAAATGGCAAAAATTTTCAACAAACAATAAAAAAATTTAAAACAGACCTAATTTATTATGATATTGTTTATAATCCTTTAGAGACAACAATGCTTAAAAATTTTAAGGAAAAACAGATTAAAGTCTTTAATGGATTAGAAATGTTTCTTTACCAAGGTCAAAAATCTTTTTATTTGTGGAACAAGATTAACCCAGAAATAAATGATGAATTAAAAAAAATAATGTCATTTAATTTAAAGTGAAAATTATAGGAATTACAGGATCGATAGCATCAGGAAAGACAACGGTGGCCAATCTATTGGCAGGAAAAAAATATCCATTATTTAGCGCCGACATGGTTGTTTCAAAGTTATACGAAAAAAAAAGCTTTAATAAAATCCTTATACAAAAATTTAAATTACGTAGAAAAGAAAAAATTAAGGATCAAATTAAACTAATTTTGAGAAACAAAAACATTCTTAATAAATTGGAGACTATTATTCATCCAATTGTTAGAAAAGAAATGATAAATTTTCTAAAAAATAAAAACAAAATTTTGTTTTTAGAGATACCTCTTTTAATAGAAAATAAATTAAACAAATATTTTGATAAGGTGATTTTTATTGGAGCAAAAAAAAAACTAAGATTAAATAGGTATCTTAAAAAAAAAGGTGACAGAAAAATGTTTAGTATTTTAGAAAACAGACAACTATCACCAATACTAAAAAAGAGGATTTGTGATCATACAATTAATAATAATTATTCTTTATCAACCTTAAAGAAAAATGTTAAAAACTTTTTAAAAACCTATGAATGAAATATTTCTAGACACAGAAACAACAGGTCTCTCAGCTAATGAAAGTCACAGAATGGTAGAAATTGCCTGTATTGAAACAAATGACCTGACACCAACAAAAAGAATCTTTCACAAGATATTGAATCCAGAGAGAAGCGTCCCAGACGCAGCATCAAAAATCCATGGTTTTACAACTGATTTCTTAAAAACTAAAGAAACTTTTGTTGAAATTGCTGATGAATTTTTAGAATTCATAAAAGATAGAAAGATTATAATTCACAACGCATCTTTTGATCTTGGCTTTCTTAACTATCAATTGAAATTGATTAAAAAAAAAGAAATTAAAAAAGATAACGTTATTGATAGTCTTGAATTAGCAAGAGGAAAATTTCCTGGTGCCGCTAACTCTTTAGATGCTCTTTGTAGAAGATTTAACATAGACTTATCTCGAAGGACCAAACACAATGCTTTGTTAGACTGCGAACTTCTAAGAGAAGTCTATATTAATTTGTTAGACGCTAAAGAACCTAAGCTTATTTTTTCGGATGAGAATGCAGAAACTAATTTAGAAAATAGAAAAACCAATAAAAGAAATTATTGTAAATCGGTTATTAAACCCACAAATGAAGAAATTGAAATGCATAAAATTTTTTTAAAAAAAGAACTAAAAAAAAACTATTATTGAACAGTTCTTTTTAAATAGAGATCCTTAAAATCAACACTTTCCTCAATCTTAATCTTATTAAATCCAGATTTTTCAAACAATGAAACAAATAAGGCTCTTATTTCTGGGTAAATTTCATTAGGAACTTTAATTAAAATAATTTCTTCTAAGGATTTTTTGTTAGCTAGATCACTATCAATTTCAATAATTGTAGAAAACACTATCTTAGTATTTATCTTGTCAAAATCGTTTGTATTTGGACTAAGTGAAAGAATTGTCTCTACTTCAATAATCTGGTCTTTAAATTGATTGCTTTTAATATCAATGTTAATTTTGTAATTTGATATATTTTTTTCTAACAAAAAAAATGTTTTAGGATTAGGTATTTCAAATTTTAAATTTTTAATATATTTAGCAACTATTTTATAATTCATCTTTTTTTTTTTTTTTTTTAATTTTTT
>Ga0209383_1000035_pt1 | contig 87600 bp, 90 predicted proteins | sample CoawatmetaG02DNA_FD_187510 | JGI IMG/M metagenome (GOLD analysis project Ga0209383, IMG submission 187510) | Marine microbial communities from the West Antarctic Peninsula - Coastal water metaG029-DNA (SPAdes) (version 2) | ecosystem: Environmental > Aquatic > Marine > Coastal ...
AAAAATTTTTTTTTAAAAAAAAAAAAAAAAAAAAAAAAATTGAAATTAATCACTTTTCAATCAACCAGATGCTGCGAAGGTGAAAAAATTTTAAATGAAAGATTTCAATTAAGTGGAACACTATTTTCAAAAAAAAAAATGTTATTTTTTGCAAAAAAAAATATTCAGTGGCTAAAAAAAAATATTAAAAAAGATATTAAAATTGGCATTGAAAATAACAATTACTATCCAGAACCAGCTTATAATATTATTACCGAAGGAAGTTTTATTTCAGAAATAGTGACAAAGAATAAAATTTTTCTTTTGTTAGATCTCGCGCATGCGTTTATCACGGCATATAACAAAAAAATTAATTTTGATAAATATCTTAATTCCTTACCATTGGGCAGAACTATTCAAATACATCTGGTGAGCTCAAAAATTAAAAAATTTGCAAAAAGAAAAATTGCAATAGATACGCACGATCTTCCATCTCAAAAAAACTTTGAACTTGTTAATAAAATTCTAAAAAAGTATCCATCTATTCAGTATCTCACTATAGAATATTATAAAGATACAGAAAAACTAATTAAAAGTATAAAAAAATTAAAAAATAGTATAAAAGAAATTAATTAAGCTAAAATGAAATTCTCAAAAAATTTTTTTCAGTTAAAAAGCAAAGTAATTATCATCACTGGTTGTAATGGACAATTAGGTAATTCATTAGCTCAATTTTTTTTAGAATTAGGATCCATTGTGATTGGACTTGACTATGCCAAAAATTTTAATATTAAAAATAAAAAATTTTACTTTTATGAGTGTGATATTTCCAAACAAGAAAAAGTAAAATCGCTATTTGCAAAATTATTTTTAAAGTTCAAGGATATTCATTGTCTTGTTAACAATGCAGGAGTTTCAGTTTTTGAGCCTTTTGAATCGAGAAAATCAGAGGATTTAGATAGAGTTATAGACGTTAATCTCAAGGGAACTTTTTTTTGCATTCAAAATTTTATTAAGCAAAAAGAAAGTAAAAATAATAGCAAGTCTATTATCAACATATCTTCAGTATACTCCCATATAAGCCCAGATCCTAAAATATATGGAAAAGGAGATAGAAAAAATTCTGAAATTTACGGAGCTACCAAAGCTGGCATTAATCAAATGACAAGATATTTTGCAGTACATTTGGCAAAAAAGAATATTAGAGTTAATGCGGTATCTCCGGGAGGAATATTTAACGACAAGCATCCTCAATCTAAAAATTTTATAAAAAAATACTCGGCAAGAAATCCAATGGGGAGAATGGCTAAAATTGAAGAAATTACTGGCGCTGTAATTTACTTGTCATCCGCATCATCATCCTACATTAATGGTCAGAATATTATTATTGACGGTGGGATGAGCGCTTGGTAAAATTATTTTAAGTATGAAATTTTCTTCAAGACAAAATCCAAATGTCTACATTATTGCGGAAATAGCCATTATCCACATGGGCAGCCTTGCGATGGCCAAGAAATTAATAGTCTCTGCGGCTAGAGCAGGAGTCAATGCTGTAAAATTTCAAACATATATAACTGAAAAAAGAGTTAAAAAAGATTCTCCAATTTTTAATATTCTTAAAAAGTGCGAACTAAGATTTAAAAATTTTCTGATAAAAATCATGTTAAATTTTCTTCTACAAAGAGAAAGTCCGCAAAATAAATAAATTATAACTTCCGAAACCAAAATAGATTGTCAAAAAAAATAATTAAATTGGGAATGGTTGGTATTAGCGATGGAAACGGCCACCCATACTCATGGAGTATAGCTTTTAATGGATATAATAAAAAAGAAATTTACAAAACTAAATTTAAAAATATCGCACAATACTTAGAAAATTATAGTTTCCCAAAATTTTGCATAAATGGAGCAAAAGTTACACATATATGGACGCAGAATCTAAAGTTGTCAAAATCCATTTCTAGATCAGCTTTAATTCCTAATGTTTGTAAAAATTTAGAGGACTTAACCAAAGCAGTTGACGCAATAATTTTTGCACGAGACGATTATCAGTCAAGAAATAAGTATTTACCAAAATTGTTACAAAGCGGAAAGCCAATATTTGTGGATAAACCAATACATTTAAATGTTAAGTCTTTAAATAAATTATTAAAAATGCAAAAATTCCCAGGTCAAATTTATTCATGTTCTACTTTTTGTCATGACATAAATTTTAAATCCTTAAAAAAAAACGCACTATCTAAAATTGGCAAGCTAAAAAAAATATACGCTTATGCTCCCAAATCTTGGAATACTTACGGAGTACATCTGGTTGACCCCGTAATAAGAGAATTCTGCAAAAATGACAAAATTGTAAAAAATATTTTTTTTAGAAATAAATTTGGAAACTTTTCAAAGGTTGTATGCAAATCTGGATTGGAGATGAATTTCACAACTTATCCGAAAGAGACAATTGATATTAGTATGGATTTTGTTGGAACAAAGGGTATAAAAAAAATTATATGGAGAAATCATTTTAATTCTTTTAAAAATTCATTAGAGTATTTTTTGCAAAATATTAAGTACAAAAAATATACAAATGAAAATGAACACCACAAAAAAGTTGTTCAAATTTTAGAAAAAGGTTTTAGTTTATGAGCAAAGTTTTGATTACAGGCGGCACTGGTTTGCTAGGAAAAAATATTGTCAAAGGTTTTGCTAAAAAAAAAATAAATGTATATTTTACTTCAACTTCGATAAATAAATCAGAAAGTTTTTTAAAAACTTTAACAAAAAATGAATCTTTATACATTCATCCTATTGTTTTTAAATTTGATAAAGTGGAAGATATTTCACTTTTTATTAAAAAATATAAAAAATTAAATTTTAATATTTTAATTAACAATGCCAGAGATATGCAAAATCTTACTATTGGTAAAAACGATTTGGAAGTAGCTAAAAATTTTGAAAGAGAGTTTTTTTTGTCCATTACACTTCCATATCTTCTTTCTGAAAATTTAAAAAAAAAACTAAATTCTATAATAAATATATCATCGATGTATGGTGTTGTAGCACCGAATAAAAATTTATATGAGGATGAATACATAACTTCTCCAATTCATTATGGAGTTTCAAAATCAGCTCAAATTCATTTAACAAAAGAATTATCAGTTAGACTTGCAAAAAATAAAATTAGAGTAAATTGTGTTTCATTTGGAGGTGTCGAGGGTAGAGTTGGAAATGCATTCAAAAAAAAATATTCAGAATTATGCCCATCAGGCAGAATGTTAAAAATAACAGAGGTATTTGAGCCAATCTGGTTTCTTTCTCAAAACTTATCAAGCGGTATGACAGGACATAACTTAATTGTAGATGGTGGTTGGTGTGTTTGGTAAAAATAAAATTCTTGCAGTTATACCTGCCCGAAAGGGATCCAAAAGAATTAAAAATAAAAATAGTATTATTTTTAATAAAAAACCAATGATATTGCACACAATTAACGAAGCTAAGAAGTGTAAATTTTTTGACAAAATAATTATTAGCACAGATTCAAAAAAAATTTTAGATCTGGGAAGAAAAAACGGAATTCACACTCCTTTTTTAAGGGAAGAGGCTAACGACGACTACTCCAGCGTCGACCTTGCCACATTGGCTGCAATACGACAAGCAGAATCATATTTTGGACCGTATGACTACGTTGTTCAACTAATGCCTAACTGCCCTTTTAGAAATAAAAAAACAATAGAAGGTGCAATAAAAAATTTTTTTAAAAACAATTACAAATCACAGATAACATTTTTTGAATATAATTGGGCCAATCCCTGGTGGGCTCATTACTTAAAAAAAAATAAAATTAAAAAATTTTTTAAAAATTTCAGATCTCCAAAATTTTCCAGATCACAAGATTTGCCCAAATTATTTTGTCCAACTGGTAGTGTTTGGATAAGTGAGATCAAAACATTGAAAAAATTTAAAAATTTTTATTCGCCTAATTATGGTCATTTTATAATTGATTATAAAGAAGCAATTGATCTTGATACTCAAAAAGACCTTGAAATTGCAAAGTACTTCATAGAAAAATAGAAAGAAAAAAATATTTTTGATTAGTAATAAAAAAAATCGTTATTCAGATTATTAAAAAAATCTTAACTCTCCAGGATATGATTATTTTTTAATGAAATTTGACGAGGAGATAGACATTGATTTGATTAAAGATTTGAAAATAGACAAAAAATGCAAGGAATTGACTCTTAAGTCTTTAGTGATATAAATTTTTCATGCTTTCCCAATTTCAGATAAATCAATTTGACCAACAAGGGTATTTAATTTTAAATAACTCAATTGAAAGTGATTTAATTCAAAAATGTTTGCGAGCCTATGTCAGAATGAGATCAAAGTGTGAAAATTATACCTACTTGAGATTTAGAAAATTTAGAGACATAGCCTTAAATGATATATATGCAATAGAAAATATTTTTCACCCTGATATTTTTGAAGAAGATATCTTTAATTCGATAATAAGCTCAAAAGTACTAGAGGTTTCGCAAGAATTATTGCAAGATAAAAATATTTTTTTATCGCTTAGTAGATTGCATTGTACTAAAAATATCAGTCATTCAGGTAATTGGCATAGAGATGGAACTCCCAGTGGAATTTCTGAAGATATTGATAAAATGCTAATAGAGAATGAAAAAAAATCTATACACATTCAGGCTACCTTGCCTTATTTTAAAGAAACCGGTTTTTATATAGTTCCTGGTTCGCATAAAAATTCAAAAAATTATATAAAAACAAGCGAAATTTTAGGCACAAAAAAAATTCTTAAGGAAGAAATCAAGCTAAAAATTAACCCAGGTGAATTATTGGTTTTTAATCCCTTTATAATACACAGGGGCGCATGCGTCGGAAGAATAAAAAATCAAAGAGCGCATATTCACATGAGGCTTACGAGATCAAGCCAATCTCATTTGAGTTCTAGAAATAAAACAGATGAAATGTCTTATAAAAATCTAAAAATTTATAATTTAGCCAATGCTAATTGGAAAAAATGTTTTGACCAAAAGTTAACAGAACCAAAAACATGGGTTAGCGATATTACAGAAAAAAAAATTAATTTTTTAAGTGTAAGAACAATTTGTAAAATTTTTCTAATTTTTTTTAATAGAAGCTTATACTATTTATCTAAATATTTACCTTTTTCTCGAAGAGTAATAGAAAATATTAAAATTATTAAATATCCTTACTTAAAAGAATAATTATTAAATTTTTACATAAATAAATTAGCCTTAGAATTAGATTAAAAATATTATTTATAATTATAAATGTGCAAAAAAATTGATATTTATTTAGACCAATTAAATTTTATAAGTTTAATAAAAATATTAATAAATATTAATATATGCGACATAAATAGAATTTTTTTTTTAGATAAAAACTACACATTGGGATTGCTTTTTTTTTTTAGAAAAATAAGATTTGTTGATTGTAATAAATTTGAAGAATCAAGAATTTTAATAGAAGGTAAATTCTTTCATTTATATTTTTGGGATTTATTATCAGATTTAGCAAACAGATTTCTGTCTGAAAAAAGTTTATTAGCTGATAAAAATTTATTTAAAAAAAATATCAATAACGATAAGTTTAAAGAATTTTTAAGAGAAAAATTTATTTTTCAAGCGTATGTTCCAATCAAATTGTATGTTTTTTCGAAAAAATTTTCCAAAAAAAAAAATATAATATTTTTTGTAGAAAAAAATGCATTAAGGGCGGTATTTGATTCTTTTAATCAAAATTTTAATTATTATAAAAATATTTTTTTTTACATTAATAAAAAAAAAAAAGAAAACATATATTATAATTTTTTATATTTTAGGTATTTTTCATCTTTTTTATCTTCGTATAAAAAAATTTTTCAATTTTTAATAATTTGCATTAGGGGAATTGTTAAACCAAAGTGTAAATATCTTGAAAAAACTTTAGCAATAGATATTCTTCAAAGAGAAATAGATCTCAATAATATAACAGATTTGTATTGGTTGAAATTTTCAAAAACTAATAGAGACAATATCTGTGCAATTAGTCATGTTAAGTGGGACGATTCCTCTTTAAATATTTTGAGACAATTAAAAATGAAAAATTTATATTTTGCTGATTTGCCTCTTTTTTTTAAAGATTTTTTAAAAATTATTTTTTTATTACCAAATATATTTTTCTATACTTTTTTTTTTAAAACCTTTGGCGGATGGTTAAAATTTTATAAATACTTGTATTCCGCGCAAACAATTTATTACCAGTCAGTTTATAAAATGCAAAATATCAAAGTATATTTTAGCATGATCGATACGGATGAAGACAAGTTAGTAAAAGCGCAAGCGCTCGAATTAAATGATGCATTATTTATTCAATCACACTGGAGTAACTTTCCTACTTATAAAAAAATTAATCAAAAATGTTGCGATATATTATTTACATGGTCTTCTCATTTTAAAAAAAATAATTTCTCAGATTACCCGTTTAAAAAATTATACTCACTTGGCTATCCAAGTGACCATTATTTTGAACAAATTAAAAATGAGAAATTAAAAAATCACACTGATCAATCAAAATTTGTAATTTCGTATATGGATAATATTTTTTACAATGATATTTATTATGGAAAGACTGCTAGCAAAAGAATTATGAAAGTATTTATTAAACTGCTAAATAAGCATCATAATTTACTTTTATTTTTGAAGCCTAAGTCTAAGAGTGGTTTTGAAATTTTAAAAAAACTTATTCCCGAAATAGATTTTTTTATTGAGAAAAAAAGAATAAAAGTTTTTTTTGGAGATAAAATTAATGAAAAATTTAATCCTGCAAGATTAGCAAATCTAAGTAATTTAGTTGTTGGAATGGGTGTAAGTACCGCTGCAGCTGAATCAAGTTTTTTTGGAACAGTATCTTTTCATTATGACAATTTAAATCTAATTGATCAAAATGAATTTTGTAGAAAAAATTTAAATAAAGTTGTTTTTAATTCTTTAGAAAAATTAGAAATTGCAATGACGAAACAAATAATCAGTTCTAAAATGAGCATTATTGAAAATAAAAAATATCATGAGACTTTAGATTCGTATCAAGACGGAAAAACTGGGATTAGAACTGCACTAATAATGGATTTAATTTTTGAAAAATATAGAAGTCTTGAAAAAATAAATAATTTACTATTAGATGTAGATGGATTGATTGAAATTAATAAAGATTTGTTTAAAAAAAAATAATCTAATATTTTATTGATCATACAAATTTAAACATATATTAATTAATTATGAAAATAAAATTCTTCTCAAACAATATTAATATCTTTGTATAAATCATGAAAACTTTTGTTATTGCAGAAATTGGAATTAATCATAACGGAAATTTTGAAAAAGCTAAAAAACTTATCGATTCAGCAAAAAGAGCTGGAGTTGACGCGGTTAAATTTCAAACTTACATTACTGAAAAAAGAGTGAAAAAAAATTCACCAATTTATAATATTCTAAAAAAATGTGAACTTTCTTTTGATGAATTTTATTTGTTAAAAAAATATGCTCAAAATAAAAAAATTGAATTTATGTCAACTCCTTTTGACATTGAGAGTTTTAATTTTTTAAAAAAAATTGGAGTTAATAAAATAAAAATATCATCATTTGATACAGTTAATATAAAATTTTTAAAGGAGATTTCAAAAAAAAAATCTGATTTTATAATGTCAGTAGGCATGTCTACTTATGAGGAAATTAAAAAAGCTGTAAAAATACTTGGTAGTAATTCAAAAAATAAAATTAGTCTACTTCACTGTGTTTCTTCGTATCCAACAAATGAAAAAGATTCTCAACTTAATTGCATACCTATTTTAAAAAATCTTTTTAAATACGATATTGGGCATTCAGACCACACAAATGATATTTTTGTTCCTTTGTGTGCTGTTGCTATGGGGGCAAAAATAATTGAAAAGCATTTTATGATAAATTCAAAAATGAGATGCGTGGACAAACCAGTTTCAATTACTGAAGAACAAATGAAAAAACTTGTAATAAATATTCGAAGATTTGAGAATTCTTTGGGAAATAATTTTTTAGGTCTTAGAAAAAATGAAAAGCAGTTTCAGGTTTATAGAAGACATTCATAAATAGTTTAAATTTTAATGAAAAAACTTGTAATAATTCCAAATAACAACTCAAGATATGCTAAAATTTTATTAAAAATAAAGAATTTTGACTTAAATAATATTTTTTTTTTAAACGAACAAGATATTAATATTAATCAAATTAAAAAATTTGACATAGTTATTTATCAAGATTTACCGATAAAATTAATTAAAAAAATTAGTGCATTAAAAATTATACTTATCAACATAAATAAATATTCCTTTCATAAACCATTTGTAGATATTTTTATTGATCCTTTTTTAAAAAATGAATTCAAAACAAATTCAAACCCTGTGAAAGGAGATTCGAGGTTAAGCGTTGAGGAAATCTCTCATGAAAATCATTTAAAAGACGTTTTAAATATAATTAGTATTTTAGAATGGGATTCTCAATATTGGAAAAAAAAAATTGCTTTTATCGAAACAAGAAGACTAACAAATAATTTGATTTACAGAGTAAATAAATTTGTAAAAAAAAATCATATTGAAATGATACAATTTCTTTCAAATTGCCATGATGTAGAGAGTGTATTAATTGCTGAAAAAAATAATTTTGGATTCAAAGATATAAGAATCACTCTTGAAAAAAAAATTAATACTTTTTCTTTTAAAAAAATAAAAAAAACTTCTTTTAGGACTGCAAAAATTTCAGATTTTAATAATCTAAAGGAAATTGTAAAAAATAGTTATTTAGATTCTAGATATTATTACGATAGTAATTTTTTAATTAATAAAACGAAAAAATTTTTTTATGGATGGCTTAAAAAAGGTATTCAAGGTAAGTTTGATGATATTTGTTATATTATTTGTGTTAATAATCAACCAATAGGATTTTGCACTTGTAAAATAAATTTCGAAAATAGTCCTGACGTAGCAGCAATCGGTCTTTTTGGTATTTTAAAAAAGTTTCAAGGAAAAGGTTATTCACGTTTGTTATTAAATTATGTTGAAAAGCAACTTGTAAAGTTAAATAAAAAAAATATGAAAGTAATTACTCAAGGAAGAAATTATACTGCAATTAAAGCATACAATAATTATGGATTTTCAATTAAAAAAACTGAATTGTGGTATCACAAATGGATAAAATAAATTTAATGAATAGAATGGCATTTGTAGAAAAAGTATTTGTAGAAATAATATATTTTAATTCACAATCTTCAGCTTATACAAATGAACATAATCTTGTAATAGATGGAGGAGTGAGCTATTGGTAAAAAAAAACATAGGAAATCATTTTTGGAAAATAGCTAAAAAAGTAATTCCTGGTGGAAATAGTATTTTATCTAAGAGACCAGAGAGATATGCTGGAAAAATATGGCCAACTTATTTTAAAAAATCTTTGGGTTGTTATATTTGGGATTTGAATGGAAAAAAATATACCGACATGGCTCAAATGGGCATAGGCTCTTCAATATTAGGATATAATAACAGATACGTAAACTCCGCTGTTAAAAAAATAATTGATAGCGGAATTAGCACAACTCTTAATGCATTAGAGGAAGTTACTTTAGCCCAAAAACTTATTAAACTAAATCCTGGTTTTGGAGGAGTTAAATTTGCAAGGTCTGGTGGTGAGGCAATGGCTGTTGCTGTTAGAATTGCGAGAAGTTTTTCAAAAAAACAAAAAATTGCATTTAGTGGTTATCATGGATGGCTAGATTGGTATTTGGCAACGAATCTGGAAACTAAAAAAAACTTAAATGATCACCTCCTAGAGGGATTGTCAGCAACTGGTGTGTATTCTGGATTAAAAAAATCAATTTTCCCTTTTAAGTATGATGATTCTATTGATTTTTTAAAAACACTTAAAAAAAGTAAGAACATCGGGATAGTTGTGCTTGAGAGCGCAAGGTATGATTTCCCAAAAAAAGATTTTGTTAATAAAATTAATGAAATATGTAAAAAAAAAAAATTAATTTTAATTTGTGATGAAATAACTACCGGATTTAGAGTGGGCAACTCTGGAGCCTATAAAGTCGTGGGATTTAAACCTGATTTAGTTGTTTATGGAAAGGGACTTGGAAATGGTTTTGCAATTTCTGCCGTAGTAGGAAAATCAAAAATTATGAAAAATGCAACTAACAGTTTTATAAGCAGTTCTAACTGGAGTGAAAGAGTTGGTTTTGTTGCAGCCATCAAAACACTAGAAATTATAAAAAAAAAAAAAACCTGGGAGCATCTCAACAAAACAGGCCTGCTAATCAAAAAAGGATGGGAAGAAATTTTTAATGAATTTAATTTAAAAATTAAAGTAAGTAATTTTCTACCATTAATCTCAATGAAACTAAATTATGGAGAGTTAAACAATTACATTTTAACTTATTTTATACAGGATATGCTTGAAAAAAGTTATTTAGTCTCGTCTAGTATTTATGTTTCCCAGTCTCATACAAAAAAGATATGTACACAGTATCTAAAAGACTGCAGGTTGACTTTTCAGAAGATATCTTCTCTCATTAAAAATAAAAAATTAAAAAAAAGTCTAAAAACATCAGTCCGAAGTGATGCATTTCAAAGACTGTAAATGAAAAGTAAAATAGCAGCAATCATTCAAGCTAGAATTGGGTCTACTAGGCTCCCGCAAAAAGCAATGTTAAAAATTTTAAATAAACCATTGCTTGGATATATGATAGATCAAGTAAAAAGGTCAAAAAATATAGACGAAATAATTGTTGCTACCTCGGAAAATAATGAAAACAATACAATTAGAAGTTTTTGCAAAAAATATAGAATAAAATGCTATTCTGGCAGTGAAATAAATTTAGTTGAGAGGTATTGTGATGCTGCAAAATTTTTTGGAGTTAATACAATTGTAAGATTAACTTCAGATTGTCCATTGATTGATCCTCAAATAATTGACAAATGTTTGGAAAAATACATTTCTTCAGAATATGATTTTGTAGCAAATACCTCACCTCCTTACAATTCGTCTTATCCAGATGGAATGGATGTTGAAATTTTTTCTTACAATACTTTAGAGTATATTAATCGAGTTTGTAAAAATCAGTTAGATTTAGAGCATGTTACTCCCTTTATCTGGAGAAAAAATTCATTTTTTAAATTATTTAAATGCAATCACAAAAAAAATTTATCACATTATCGATTGACCATTGATTACATGGAGGACTTTAAATTATTAAAAAAAATAATTATCCATTTCATGAAAAATAAAATTAATATAAGCCTTGAAAATATTGACAATTTTTTGAAGAAAAATGAAAATATTTACGCAATAAACAAGAAAAGAAACAAAAAGTACAAATCTAGCATAGAAAGAAATATCTAGTATATGTTCTTGCTAAACGATAGCATTTAACTGTATAATACTATTTTTGATGATCATAAAAGAAAAATTAATTCCAAACCAATCTTTAATAACCAATAGTTCCTTAGGTTTCAGTGATGAAAACTATCCAACTACCAGCGATGATTTAGATGTATTATTAGATAGAATACACAAAGTTTCAAATGAAAGACAACAAGATTTTGAAACTTTAAGCAAAAAAAATAAAGACATAGTTGGCAAATATATTTCTGCAATAGAGAAAAAAAAGAAAAATCAAATTTTAGATGAAGATGAGTATTTTCTTAAGGGTCAAGAATTGTTAAAATCAAAGAGAATAAGTGACAAAGATTTTTTTAGATTTTTAATTTATAGATATAATTATTCTGCAATTCCAGCAATGTACAAGTTAGAAGAATATCCTCCATGTGTTCAAATAGAACCTACATCTATCTGCAATTATAGATGCGTTATGTGCTATCAGGCTGACAAAACTTTTAGTGGTAAATCTCAGGGAATGATGGGTCACATGCCTATAGACCTATTTAAAAAAATAGTTGATGAGCTTGAAGGTAAAGTAGAGGCGGTAACTTTGGCATCACGAGGTGAGCCCACCTTAAACCCAAAAATAATTGAGATGGTAGAGTACTGTAAAGGAAAATTTTTAGGATTTAAAATGAACACAAATGCATCTTTATTGACTGAAAAGCTAATTCATAGCCTTTTAAGTGCTGGGTTTAGTGAGATTGTTTTTTCTATAGATGCAGCTGACAAGGAAACATATGAAAAAATAAGAATTAATGGAAAATTTGATAAAGTATTTTCCAATTTAAAGCTTTTTACTGAAATAAGAAAAAAACATTATAGTCACATGGATACTATAGTTAAGGTGAGTGGCGTAAAAATTAATTCAGATCTTAATGTTAAAAGTCTTGAGGATAAACTCGGAGAATATGCGGATATAATCCAACTTGTTGGATATACACCATGGGAAAGTTCATACGAAAACCCCACAAATGAAATTACATCACCCTGCGGACAATTGTGGCATCGAATGTTTGTATGGTGGGATGGAAAGGTAAATCCATGTGACTATGACTACAAATCAAAACTTTCAAAATGGAATGTTAAAACGCAATCTATTTCAGAAATATGGAAATCTGATGAATACCAAAATTATAGAAACTTACATATAAGCAAGAAAAGACAAGAACTATTTCCTTGTAATAAGTGTTCTTTTACCTAATAAATAATAATCATGTTGGTAGTTGGTGTCATTGGCTATAGAAACCACAGTCTAAAAATAGTCAATCTTCTTTTAAAAAATAAAAAAATAAATAAAATACTAGTTTATTGTTATAAAGAAAAAGCTTTTCAAAAAAAATTATTAGAAAAAAAAAATAAAAAAATTTTTTATATAAATAATTTAGATTTTTTAAAAGAATCTAGCTTTTTTTTTATAACATCCCCATCTACTACACATCATTCCTATATTAAAAAATTATTACGTCACAAAAAACCAATTTTTTGTGAAAAGCCAGGTTTTTCAAGCATGTCAGAATATAATTATCTAAATAAACTTAGCCCTACCGATAAAAAGAGAATTTTTTTTAACTACAATCTTCTACATTCTAAATTGTATCAACTTGTTAAAAAAGAAATTTTAAAAAACAAACTAATTAATATTTCAGTACATTCTTGCATTGGCATTTCTTTTTTAAGAAAATTTAAAAATAATTGGAGATTTACTACAAACAATATATTGGAAAGAATTAGCGGAAATTTAGGTGTACACTATATTAATTTCTCTATAAATTTACTGGGGAGTTTAAAAAATTTTATGATAAAAGAATCTTGCGTTTCAAATAAAAAAAAAATTGATACATGCAATTTAAATTTAAACTTTTGCAATGGAAGCTCCGCAACTATTTTTTTGAGTTATGCAGCTCCAATGACCGATAGAGTAGAATTCTATTTTTCAAACAAAATTATTGTTTGTGAAAATAATGCTATATATAGTATTGGCCCTAGAGACACTTTTGATAAATTTGGACTGTTTAAAAGACCACCAAAAAAAAAAATACACAAGTTTCTAGTTAATTTAAGTCAAGACTCATTATTAGATTCATTAAATTTTTTTATTGAAACGGTTCTTAAAAAAAGAAATTTTCAAAAGGCTTATTTTGACAATGCCCTTACAACAGGTAAGCTATTTTTAAAAAAAATATAAATTATAGTTAATTGCCAAAAATTACTCTATATAATTAACTTAGAATAAAAATGAAAAATTGTAACAAATGCTTATTACCAGAAACTCATGAAACGATTGAATTCAATAAGATAGGAACTTGTAATATTTGTGATCAGCATAAATTTAAAAAAGAAAAAATTGATTGGCAAAAAAAAAAAATTGAATTTGAAGTAATTTTAAAAAAATACAGGGGGAAATACAATTACGATTGTATAGTGCCATTTTCCGGAGGAAAAGACAGTGTCTTTACACTGCATAAGCTAGTCAAAGATTATAATTTAAAGTGTTTGGTGGTAAGTTTTGATCACACTTTTTTTAGACCCAAACTTATAGAAAATAGAAAAAAAATTTTTAAATCATTGGGTGTTGATTGCTTAACCTTTACACCCAATTGGAAGCTTGTTCAAAAGCTGATGTTGGAAACTTTTATTCGCAAAGGTGATTTTTGCTGGCATTGCCACTCTGGAATTTTTGCTTATCCTATGCAAATTGCTATTAAAGAGAATGTTCCTCTAGTTATCTGGGGTGAGCCGCAAGCTGAATACACTGCTTACTATAGTTATGAGGATACACTTAAAGAAACAGAGGAGGTTAATGAAGAAAGATTTAATAAATTTGTGAACCTAGGCATATCTGCTGATGATATGCTTCATATGTTAAATGATAACTCAATTAATAAAAGAGACCTTGCTCCTTATGCCTACCCAAAATTAGAAGATTTAAAAAAAATTAATTTTCGATCGATATGTTTGGGTAGCTATTTTCCATGGGATGTAAAAAAACAAGTAAAAATTATTAAAGAAGAATTAGATTGGGAAGAAGATTTAAATGCTGGAATCCCACCCGAATATGCTTATGAAAAAGTCGAATGTCAAATGCAAGGTATAAGAGATTATATCAAATTTATAAAGAGAGGCTCTGGAAGAACCGCTCATCTATCTGCTATTGATATAAGAAACAATAGAATTGAACAAAATGTCGCTCAAAAAAATATTGATGAATATGATGGAAAAAAGCCAAAAGGTTTAGACATTTTTTTAAAAAATATAGGGATTACAGAAAGCGAATTTAATGAAATAGCAAAATCTCATGCGGTATTTCCTGCTAATATAAATCCTGAAAATCTAGAGGAGGGAGACGAGTTACCTGATCAAACAATGTGGGATATAAATGCTCCGATGAAAAGAGAATATGCTCAAAAAAAATTGCAAGAGCATGGCTTTGATAAAAATACAAAAAATGATAGCAGTTATTGATAATAGCTACAGTAATTTGAAGTCAATTACAAACGCTCTAAGTTTTTTAAATATTTCACATGTGGTAATTAAAGCTGGAGACATAGCTGATAACCACTCCCATCTCATTATTCCAGGTGTCGGTAATTTTTCGACAGTAATGAATGATTTAAAAAAAAACAAAGAAGATACAAAAATAATAAATTTTTTTAAACTAAAAAAACCAATTATGGGGATATGTTTAGGAATGCAAATATTGTCGAGCTTAGGAGACGAAAGCGGACCAACAAGTGGTCTAAATCTAATCCCAGGATCTGTAAAAAAAATGCATTCTTTAGAAAATGAATATTTGCCCCACATTGGGTGGAATTCTGTAAAAATACTAAAAAATCATCCTGTGTTAAATGAGATTAAAAATGAAATGGATTTTTATTTTGTCCACTCTTACAAATTCAATTTAGAGAATGCTAACCATGCTTTAGGAGAAACTTTTTATTGTGAAAATTTTAATTCTATTGTTACCAAAGATAACGTTATTGGTTTTCAGTTTCATCCAGAAAAAAGTCAAAAATATGGATTAAAAATTTTTCAAAATTTTTGTAACTGGGACGGATCATGTTAAAAAAAAGAATTATACCCGTTCAGCTATTGCTGAATAATAGGTTAGTTAAAACAAAGATATTTGATAAATATTTAGATGTTGGAAATCCAATCAAAAGTTCCAAAATTTATAATGATAGTGACGCTGACGAATTGATTTTTTTAAATATTGAAAGAAAGTCAAGATCAATAAAGCCACTGCTTGATATTTTGGAAGAAGTTTCAAAAGTGTGTTTTATGCCTCTTTCTTTAGGGGGGGGTATAAAAAATATTGATGATTTAAAATCTCTTTTTAGAAATGGAGCTGATAAGGTAATTATAAATTCATCAGTATATGAAAATTACAATTTCATAAAAACAGCTAGCGATTTATATGGCAAACAATCAATAGTAATTTCTATAGATGCAAAAAAAAATTTAGAAAATAAAAATTATGATTTATTCTCAGAATGTGGAACAAAAAAAGAATTGATATCCCTAGCGAAACATTTGGAATATTGTGAAAAAGCAGGGGCTGGGGAGATATTTGTAAATTCAATTGATCAAGATGGTTTAATGCAAGGATATGACATAGAACTAATAAGCAAGGTTGCTAATAATTGCAACTTACCTATAATAGGTTGCGGTGGTGCAGGAAACTTTAAACACATGAAAGATGCTTTTCAAATAACAAATGTTAATGCCTTGGCGTGCGGAAGTTTATTTAATTTTGGAGACAACAATCCAATTAGAGCTAAATCTTTTTTACAAAACTACAACCTAAATTTTAAAATTGTTAAATAAAATTAAAACCTTAAAAGAAATTAAAAATAAAACTCATCATGCAGATGATTTTTATTTAAAAAAAGTTACCGACAAGGATTGTAATAAAAATTATTTAAAATGGTTAGATGATAAAAAAATTAATAAATATTTAGAAATAAGATTTAAAAAACAAAGTATAAAATCTATAAAAAATTTCGTAAAAAAAATAAATATCGATAATACAATTATTTTATTCGGAATTTTTATTAAAAAAAAACATGTAGGCAATATTAAAATTGATATTAATTGGGACCACAATTATGCAATTTTAGGATATTTAATTGGAGATTCAAACTACCATCACAAAAATATCACAACCAGAAGTATTAAAGTTTGTACAAATTTGTGTTTTAAATTTTTAAAACTTAGGTTTTGTCTTGCTTCAACCTATGATACTAACGTTGGTAGTAGAAAAGTATTGGAAAAAAATGGCTTTAAACAAGTTTCAAAAATAAAAAAGATGTACAAGATCAATAACACTACTTTTGCTGACGAAATTACTTATAAGTTAGATAACTCGAGATAAATTTTGTAAAGATAACATTAATAAAACTTTTTTTAATGAAATTTCAAAAATAGAAAAAGCAATAGAAGATCAAATTAGTAATAATAAAATCACCGTTTTGAAAAATAAAAAATTATACAGTACATTAGATCAGTTACAGGATGGCAATGCAGAAAAAAGAACAGCATTTATTATTGATCATATTTTTGAAAAATATAAAAATAGAGATAATCTTGAGCAATTATTTTTTTGAAATAAATTATTTAATCAAAAAAAAATTAGAAATATTTCAAAAAAAGTATTAATTAATTTAATTAAAAACACATGAAAAACATTAAAAAAATTTTTTTATTTGGTGGAACAGTTTCTCTAGTTGAGGCCGCAATTTTATTGAAAAAAAGAAATTTTGATTATTACATTTTTACTTCAAGGAGACAATTAAAAGACAAAATCATAGATAGTTCACTATCATTAGAGCAAGCCTTAAAGAATAACAAACTCAACTATAAAGTATGTAAAAATATAAACACAGATAAATTTTTTAAAAAAAAATTCGACTCTAATTCCCTAGGGCTTGGATTTGGCGAACCATGGAAATTTAGTAATTATTTTATTAAAAAATTTAGAGGTAAATTAATTGATTTTATGTGTATTCCTTTGCCGCTTTTCAGAGGAGGAGCGCATTACACTTGGATGAGTTTAATGGGGGTTAAAAAAACTTCTATTTGTCTTCAAGAAATTACTGAAAATACCTTACAAGGCATCTTTGATGATGGTCAAATTTTTTTAAAAAAAGAATTTAAAATCAAAAAAAACTCAAAACCTTCTATTTTTTTTGATCTGGAAAGAAAAAATACTAGTGCATTATTAAAATTTTTCTTTGACTGCATTGTTAATAAAAAAGAGATAAAAAAAGTTCCAGTAAACGAGAAAAAGTCTTTATTTTTACCTAGGCTTTTTACACCTAAAAATGGCTGGATTAATTGGCAATGGAGTGGAAAAGATATTTTAAGTTTTATCAATTCTTTTGATGAGCCTTATATTGGGTCTAGCACTAGATACATCGAAAATAGTAGGACGAAAAAATTAGTACTATTAAAAGATGCTTCTTGGGAAGACAAAAAAATAAAATTTCATCCTTTTCAGTCAGGATTTATTATTAACAAAAACCTAAAAAGTATTATAGTAGCTACTACCGATGGATCTATTAAAATTAACAAAGTGTTAGATGAAAAGAATAATGATATTAAAAAAAATCTTGATATAGGAAGAAGACTTTACTCTTCAAATGCAGATTTGGAGATTAGTATGACTCATTGTCCCATTTACAATAGATAATTTAAAATATACTGGTAGTCGTACAAATTATAAAGTCTATTAATAATTTCAAAAAAAATGTAAAAAGCAAAATTGTTTATGAAAAAAAATAATTTGTCAAATTCATCATCCTTCCTAAGAATTAAGTTATTAATGGAAAAAATTAATCCATTGCAAAGAATGGCCAATTCAAGCGGTATGGATGACGCTTTTCAAATTTTAAAAAAAATTTATCCAAATTTTATAATCCATAAATTTAAAACCGGTCTTAAAGCTGGTGATTGGACAGTTCCAAAAAACTGGAAATTGAACTATTCATTTTTGAAAGATGACAAAGGGAATTTGATTGCTAGCTCAGAGCAGAATTATCTTTTCGTATCCCCTAACAGCTGTAGTGTAGATGGATTTTTTAGTGGAAAAGACATTATTAAAAAATCAATATTTTCTGAAAAAAATCCAAATTCTTTTTTATTAAATCACAAACATACTTATAATTTTAAATTAAGGCAAAAAAGTTGGGGTTTATCATTACCCTATAATATAATTAAAAAAATAGATAAAAATAAAAAATATCATCTATGTATTAAAGCTTCTTTAACCAATACTCCAATGAAAGTTGGAGAGTTATTTATTAAAGGCAAAGTGAATAAAACTATCTGTATATCAGCTCATATTGATGAGCTTTGTAATGATAATCTTGCGGGCAGTGTGGCTGCAATAGAACTCCACAATAAACTATTAAAAAAAAATAATTATTTTAATTATCAAATTCTTTTATTTCCAGAGCTTTATGGTCCTTTATTTTACATTAATAGATTTTCAGCCAAAATTAAAAAAACTTTATTTACTTTAAATTTAGAAACTGTAGGAGCTGGTAAAGAGTGGTGTTTGAAAAAATGTTTAAAATCTAATTTATTTTTGGAGGATTGTTTGCGAGCATCTTTTAAAAAAAATAATACACAATTTAAAGAAATTCAATTCTTCCAGGGATTTATAAATGATGAAAAAGTTTTTGCTTGGCCAAAAGTAAATATTCCTGGAATTGCTATTCAAAGATATCCCTATAACCATTACCACTCTTCTAGAGACACATTAGATAAAATAGATTATAGCTTAATGCTGGAAAGTGTCAGAATATCTGAAGATATGCTTAAAATATTTGAAAAAAAATATAAAATTATAAAAAAAAACTATATTCCAGAATTAACTACTGCCATACCACCATGGCTCACAAAAAGAGGGTTGTATATTTCTGGAAAAAATACAATCTTTCCTCAAGATGAAGGTAATAATAATTACAATGAAAAATTGTTATTTAGTATTGACGGAAAAACAACTTTATACAAAATAGCCTTAAATTTGAATTTAAATTTTTTAACATGTTGTCGTTATTTAGAAAAATTTGTCAAAAAAAAAATAGTTAAAAAAATTGTAATTGATGGTAAAGAGTTGCTATATTAATAATCTATTTTTTTTATATGAAAAGTTGCAATAATTGTGGTCTCCCCGAAACTTACGAGACATTTGAATTTAATAAGGACCAAGTTTGCAATGTTTGCACACAACACGAAACTAAAAATCTCAAAGTAGATTGGAAAAAAAAAGAAGAAATTTTTAATTCTTTAGTAAAAGAACATAGGGGTAAAGGAGATTATGATTGCATCGTCCCGTTCAGTGGAGGTAAAGATTCTACTTATGTTTTGTATAAAGTTGTAAAAGAACACAAGCTCAAACCACTTGTGATTTCATTTGATCATGGCTTTTATAGAGATACCCATTTAAAGAATGTTGAAAACACTTTGAAGTCACTGGGTGTTGACTACCATCTTTTTAAGCCAAACATGAAAGTTGTTGGGAGAACAATGCTGGAGTCATTAAAAAGAAAAGGAGATTTTTGTTGGCATTGCCATTGTGGCGTATTTGCATATCCAATGTCAATGGCAGTAAAATTGCATATACCACTTATTATTTGGGGAGAGTCTGTAGCTGAGTATACAGGTTATTATGATTTTGAAGAAGGAAAATGGGAAATGCAAGATGAAGAAGCTTTCAATCGGCACATAAATCTGGGCATTAGTGCAGAAGATATGGCGGGATTTTTAGGAAATGATATTTCGGAAAGAGATCTTCGTCCATTTCAATATCCTAAATTAAAAGATTTAGAAAAAATAGGTTACCAAAGTCTTCAATATGGGACATTTTTCAAATGGGACTCTTTAAATAATGCAAATGTAATTAAAAAAGAACTTGGCTGGAAGCAAGATGAAGTTGAGGGTTTACCAGAACAGTTTTCATTTGAAAAATTAGAATGCAGAGTAAATGGAGTAAGAGATTGGATCAAATACCTAAAGAGAGGCTTTGGAAGAACGGCACAATCCGTTGCAAGAGAAATAAGAGCCGGAAGAATGAAACTTGAAGAAGGAAAAAAAGTTATTGCTGAAAATGATGGCAAAAGACCAGAAAGTTTAGATTATTTTTTAAAAATTCTAAATATTTCGGAAGAAGAATTTATGGAAATCGTAAAAAGACATGAGATATCACCGTGGAATTTTGATAAAAAAAATATTCAAAGAGGAAAAAAATTACATGATCAGGATAGTTGGGACGATGGATTGCTTGTAAAAAAATTTAATTCAAGCGAGTAAATAAACTAGAAAACATAAGCTTTAAATGGTTATTTTTTACAAACATAAATTTGTACCAAGCTTTAAAAAATGAAAATACTTTTTGAAATATCAGAATTAAGTTTTCCCTATTTAGTAGAGGTATGCAAAATACTGAAAAAGAAAAAAATTAAACCAATTTTGTACTACAAAAAAAAACGCTTAAGTCCAATTAATGAGAAACTGTACAATGATAATAAGAATTTTAATATTCCTCTTTTTTTTAAAAAGAATACACAAAATAAATCTAGAAAAAAAATTGACTATAGATATTTGGCTTATTTAGAAAAATTTATTTTAAAAGACAAGAGTATTTGGGAGATAATATCTTATGATAGGGTATTGGGCAGAGGTTATATAAAAGACATAGTAGGGTATGATAGTAAATATATAATAGAAAAAGATGAAATATTAATCGATGTGATTAATAATGCAAAAAGAATTGAGCTACTGTTAAGAAAACTAAAACCAAATTTTTTTTGTGCGCCAACTTGTATAGCTAGCGCAAACGCAATGCTATTTTATTATTTTTGTAAATTTTATAAAATAAATTTTATTACTCCAATTACATCTAGATTTCAGAACTATTTTTATTTAGCTGATAATTTATTTTATAATAATTCTAAAATTAAAGAAAATTATTTACTTTTAAAAAATAAAAAAAATAAAGATTTAGAAGTTGAAAAGCTTTATAAAAAAATCATAAGTACAAAAACTCTAAGTAGTGACACAAAAAAAACTCAAGAAGATATAAAAAATTTAAATTCCGAAAATTTTTCCAAATATATTGATTTAATTAAGTTTATAATTAAACACACAATTTTTGCCGTGTTATATAAGCTTGGTTATAATGCTAAAACTGTTCAAAATTATGAAGAGTATCCATTCTTTCAACCAATCTATGAAAAAACCAAAAAATTAACTAGTTTAATTTTTCTTAAAAAAATTAAATATCAAAATAGCTTAGATACTAAATTTATATACTTTCCTCTTCATGTAATCCCAGAATATTCAACTCAAGTTGTAGGAAATAAATTCATGGACCAGCTATATCTCATAGAAATTCTATCTAAAAATATTCCAGTTGGTTATAAATTGCTAATAAAGGAACATCCTTCGATGTTAGAATCTCACGCTCGGACAATTTCTTTTTACCAAACATTAATGAAATTTCCAAATGTTGAGCTGATAGACTTCAGGTTGTCAGGTAAAAAAATTGTTGAAAAAGCACAGCTAGTAATAATTATAGATGGATCAAGCGCAGTAGAAGCTATTATTGCAGGCACACCTGTATTAACTATGGTCCCTTTTATTTATGATTTTCTTGAATTATCTATTGAAAATTCTGACGTTGAAAAACTGAATCAAGATATAAAAAATGCTCTTTTGATTAAGAAAAAAATTACGAAGGAAGAGAGAAAACTAAAAATTAAAAAACTATTAAAATCAATATTGGGCATTTCTTACAACATGAGAAATCCTGAAATATTTTATTATACAGACAAAAATCCTAATTCACTTAAGGCTCAAAAAATTAGGGAAGTCGCAGAAGACTATTCAATTGCATTAATGCAAAAATTAAAATGAAAATACTTTTCTATCAAACAAGTCTCTCATCTAAATTTACTATTGATACTGCCGGGTTAGTATCAAAATATAAAAAAACAAACTGTGCTTTTATTTTCAAAAGAAAAAAAAATATTTCTAAACTTGACAAAGAAAATTTTATTTATTTAAAAAAGAAAATAAAGAAATCTAGCATTTACTTTTTTGAAGAAGATTCTAAAAATAAAAAAATTGATTTTGATTATTTAAATAATTTTGAAAAAAATATATCAAAATTTAATATACAGAAAATGATTTCAGCTGACAGAAAATATGGATCCAGTTATATAACGGATTTGAGTTCTCACAATTTTTTGTGCCCAAGTAGAAATGCAACCCGTGTGCTGTTAAATTTTGTTAGTATGGCGAAAGGCATTGAAAAAGTATTTAATAGATATAAACCAGATGTCGTATATATACCCTGCGGTTTAGCTGGACTTGACGTTACTTTACTAGAATCTTTTTCAAGATATTTTAAAGTTAAAGTATTAAGTCCTGAACCTTATAGATTTCGAAACTATTTTTATTTATCAGGAGATCTAAATAAACTTAAAGATTTTAGTATTCAAAAAAATTACTTTAAAACTAAAAAAAAATATAAAGAAAATAAAAAAACAAATAAAATTTTTAGAGAAGTAACGGATCAAAAAAATTCTGTTAGTGCGGACGCCACAGTAGTAAAAAGAATAATGCACAAAAGTAAAGAAAATTTTTTTTTCAAATTTGCATTAGGAAATATTATATATTCTACAATGAAGCATTCATACTTCGGGCTAATTTTTTTTTTTGGTTTTAAACCTTATCATCTGCAATATCTCTCGGAATATGATTTTTTTAAAAACCTTAAAATAGAAATTCAAAGAGGAAAAGCCCTCCGTTATTTGTCGAATTTAAAATCTACAAACCTAAATAAAAAATATATTTACTACCCACTTCATGTAAGTCCTGAGTCATCAATTTTGCTAAAAGGAAATGAGTACATGAATCAGGCATACCTGATAGAGACTATTTCTAAAAAAATTCCTTCAAATTGCAAGCTTTACGTAAAAGAACATCCAGCCCAGCTGGAATCGCACCCAAGGAAGATATCCTTTTACGAAACAATCAGAAGAATTCCCAATGTAGAATTGATAAAAATAGATGAGGATTCTAAGAAAATTATTAGCAATGCCCAATTGGTTATAGTTATTGATGGAAGTAGCGCTTTCGAAGCTTTAATCTATGGCACACCCTCAGTTATTATGAAACCTTATAACTATGATTTTTTAAATTTCTCCGTAACTAATTATAATACTAATGATTTGTATTTCGATATTAAAAAAGCAATAGAAAAAAAAATCAAGACATCAAAAGAAAACCTAAAACTAAAGATAAAAATATTATTAGAATCTATTGCAGATAATGGCTATATTACGAGAGAGCCTGAACCATTTTATTATCTCAAAAAAGTTTCAGTCGAAGATCAAAAAATTTGTTCCGAAGACTTGGCTTTTGCTTTAATAAAAGAATTGAAATTAAAAAAAAACTAATTAGTTTTTAGATAATATGCCTTGTCTGCTAGTTTTTTAATATCTTTTTGATGCGAAATTATAATAATAGTCTTATTTTTTTTAATTTTTTTAATTGTGTTGCTTATAAAATCTAAAGATTTTTTATCAAGCTGATTTGTTGCCTCATCTAGAATTATAATTTCGGAATTTGCAAGTAAAGCTCTAGCTAGCAAAATCCTTTGCTTCTGACCGCCTGAAATCTTAATTGCATTTTCTCCTATTTGCGTATTGAATTTTTTAGGCATAGAACTTATAAACTCAAAAGCAAAACAAAGTTTACAGGCATCTATAATCTCTTTGTTTGTTTTATCCTCTCCCATTAATAAATTTTCTTTAATAGTTCCGTCAAATAATGAAATATTTTGAGATATATAAGAAACTTTTTTTCTAAATGATTGTAAATTTATTTTTCTTTGATTTATATTTCCATATTTTATGAATCCCTTGCTGGGTCTTAACAATCCCATAAATAAATCTACAACTGTGCTTTTCCCAGATCCAGATGGGCCAATAATTGCATATGTTTTATTTGGTTTAATTTCAAAGTTTAAATTTTTAATAATATATTTTTTATTAGACGGATATTTGTAAAATACATTATTGAAAGAAATTATGTTTTGTTTTCTAAATAGCAAGGCACCATTTTTTTCTTTTGCATTTCCAAAAAAGATTAATCTTTCTGTAAAATTTTCATAAACCGGGAGTGTTTCATTTAGAGAACCATAGCTTTCAGAAATTTTTATAAATACAGGAGTAGTTCTTAAAAAAATTAATACTGCAATAGTGACTTCTTCTATATTTGTTCCGATTTCTTTGTAAAAGATTAATAATAATGTAATGAATACTGAAAGAAAAACAAAAATAATGTACCTTAAAAAGAAGCTATAAAGATTTAATCTCCAGTCAATATTCCACGCAAACTCAATATTTTCATAAATTTTTAGAAAAAAGTTTGGGAAAAATGATGCTTTTAGATATTTTTTATTATTATTAATATTAGAAATTGATTCTGCAATCTTTATTCTTTCTAAATTAAAAAATTTAGATAGTAAGCTAATTTTCAAAGATACTATTATGGTAATAATCCCCAAAAATATAAAAAAAATAAATAGTATAGCTGTTATTTTTGGACTGTAGTAAAAACTAGTACCTATAAAAAAAATTAATTGGATTATAGATGATGCAAACCTCAAGCTGTCGAGAACAAATTGAGATGCTCTTGTGCTTTCTGTGTTTATAGCAAATTGGAATTTCCCTGATTTGTCCTCAAGAATACTTAGCCAATTTGCATTTTTAAAGCTTTTAATTAAATCTATAGAAAAGTTCTTTATAATTTTTATTTGAACGTAACGGTTAAGTAGTTCCACAATACCTAAAGCAGTTTGTCCAATGACTATAAGAAAAAATGCTGAAACTATTAGACTATAGAAGCTGACCTCTAAACCTACAGTATTAAAAATAGCTGATATAGTTTTAGAAAAAGGGACTTGGCCCCCATCAAAATCTTCTGAGTATTTGAAGGCCATTATAAGCAAAGGTATGCCTATTATTGATAAAAAACTTGCAACAAAGTTTGAAAGAATAATAGTCGTTGCGTATGGAGCTCTAATTAAAACATTTATTATAATTTTAATTTTTTTTAAAACTTCTTTAATCATGTTAGTTAACAATTTTATTAATTAATTGATTAATAGTATAATTATTAGGAAAATCCATTGGCCAAAACATGAAATGATCAACACCTACGTTTCTAAAATTATCAATTTTACATCTAATTTCACTGATGTTACCTACAAAAAACTCTTCCTTAAGTTTTTCTAAATTTTCATAATTGATGTTTCCTTTGTTAAGTACTGCTAATCTTGAAAGCAAATCATTGTCATAACTTTTGTTTAATTTTTTATTATTTATAATTTTTTTGATTTTAATTTTTAAGTCTTTGTCATTTTTGCCAATTAAAATCTGAGTTTCTAGAGATTGACCCAAAGTAGAAAAGTTTCTCTTCTGTTTAATGCATTCTTTATTAATTTTTTTAAGCTTCTTTTTATAAATTTTCAAAGTACATGGCATAGAATTAAAAACATCAGCACTCCTAACAATTTCTTCAATCATCAGCTTATTATCTGCCTCTCCCAACCATATAGGTATTTTTTTCAATGGTTTTGGATTACATATAAAATTAGTTACTTTATAAAAATTACCTTTGAAATTCACTTTTGTTTTTTTAAAGGATTCATTAATTATCTTTAATCCTTCTGCCATTTTTTTTATTCTAATATTTTTTTTTTCAAAATTTATCCCAGTTTGCACGAACTCACTTTCTCTCCAGGCATAATCATAAAATAAAATTATTCTTCCTTTGGATATGTGACTTAAGGTGCTAAAAATTTTTGCTACAATTGTGGGGTGTCTAAAATTGTTTGCTAAATGAATTGAACCAATATTAATTTTTTTAGTAATGGCTGCAAAAGCAGACATCAAGGTAGTACATTCAAATATTTCTCCTTTATTTCCTAAGTATGTATGATCTGCTATAAAAATTGAATCAATTTTACTTTTGTCACATTTTAAAACAATTTTTTTTAAGTCTTCAAATTTTATTTTTTTATAATTTGGAGTTCTAAATGATAACATTCCGGGATTTGCAAAAATTGGAATGCAAATGCTATATTTTTCTTTTTTTAACATTTTAATTATTGCAAATTTATTGTCATTCCACCGTCAACCACAAGACATTCGCCATTTACACCACTGGACATTTCACTGCTCAAGAAGAGAATAGCTTTTGCAATTTCATCAGGAGAGATCAATCTATTTAAAGGAGTTCTTCTGATAAAATATTTTCTTAATTTATCATCCTTAATAAATTGTTTTTTATTTAGACTTGTTATCACCGTTCCAGGCAAAACCGCATTTACATTTATTTTATACTTGCCTAAGCTGATGGCCATTGATTTCATTATTTGATTTATAGCTCCTTTAGATGCACAATAGTGAGATTGTAAACTTCCTCCAAAAATTGAGCTGATCGAGCTTAAAAAAACTATCTTTCCTTCTGTTTTCTTTTTTATCATTATCTTAGAAACTTCTTGTGCTAAAAAAAAAGCTCCCTTTTGATTTGTATTGATAACTTTATCAAATATTTTTTCATCAATTCTTAAAAATTCTTTAAAAGGACAAATTCCAGCATTTAAAACTAGGATATCAATTTTTTTATACTTACTTTCAAGGACTTTAATTTTAGCTTTTATCTCTTTAATTTTAGAAACATCTACATTGTAAAGATCAATACTGGTTTGATCTTTTTTAAATTTTTTTTTTAAGGCATTGAAATTTTTTGCGTTATCTAAAACAATTACTTTAGCCCCAAGTTTATTAAACAATAGAGACGTGGCAAGGCCTATTCCATTTGCACCACCTGTAATCAATGCTATTTTGTTTTTAATCATATAATAATTTGAAAAATTTATTTTTTTTGATGATTTATTAAATTATTGATATATTAATTTAATGGTGATTTCAAAAAAGTTCTTCAAGCTATTAAAAAAAAAAACTACTACGAAAATAGGAAAAAACACCATCGTCTCAAATATTAGCCAAGAAATAATTGATGGTCCTATGAGGGGCTGGTTATGTGGACATTTTTATCCAAAAAAATCAGTTTTTCATAGAAAGGATATTGAAATTTGTTTCAAAACCCTTCCAAAAGGAACGACTGAGGATAAGCACTTTCATTTATGTAGTTTTGAATTCTTAATTGTTTTGAGTGGAAGCGTGGAGTACGCAATTAGTAATAAGAAAAAAATTTTAACTCCTGGAATGTTTTATATTTTAGAGCCAGGAGCAACTGAAAATATAACAAGGGTGATAAAAGAAACAACCATTCTAGCGATTAGGCTGCCAAGCATACCAAATAACAAAATTTTTGTAAAAAAAAATGAAAAATAATTTTGTAGCACTTGTGCCAGTTCGAACTGGATCAAAAAGAGTTAAGAATAAAAATTTTAGGCAATTTCATGAAGAAAAAAGTTTATTTGATATTAAGATTGATCAATTAAAATCAACAAAGCTTTTTAAGAAGATTTATGTTTCTAGTGATTCTTTAATGGTTAAAAATTTATGTAAGAAAAAGAAAGTTATTTTTTTAAAAAGAAAAAAAAAATATTGCGAAGATCACAAACATCCATGGCATGAAATACACAACAGTATTTTAAATTCAATTCCAGGAGACCCTTATGTTGCATGGTGCTTAACTACAGCACCTCTTTTTAGTAGATTTGAAACAGCAATTACTGCATTTAAGAAAAGCAAAAATTCTGATAGCTTGGTTGGTGTTCTTCCAAGTAAAAATTTTATTCTAGGTGTGGAGGGCAAACCAAAAAATTTTAATCCTGGATGTTGGCATCCATACTCTCAAGAGCTAGAAAAAAATTTTTTTATAACTGGATCTATATTTGTAGCTAAAAAAAGTTCTATGCTTTTATGGAAATATTGGTTTGGTGTTAAACCTCATTTGTTTAATTTGTCTAAAGTTGAGTCTGTCGATGTAGACACAATGGATGACTTTAAATTTGCACAAAAATTATTTAAATTATGAAAATTTTAATTCCCGATGTCATTAAAGATAAGGGCAAAATAGAAAAAAATATTTTTGGGAAGGGCACGAAAGTTATAATTTGCAACGCTTCTAAAACCTCAGAAATTAAAGACAATATTTGGAATAGTGTAGATGCAATCTTAGCGTTTGATACCCTTACTTATGATAAAAGTATTTTAGCTAAATTAAAAAAATGCAAGATAATTGTCCGTGTAGGAGTTGGAACTGACAATGTTGATTTGATTGAGGCAAGGAAAAAAAATATTATAGTTAGCAATGTTCCCGATTACGGCATTGATGAAGTTGCCGATCATACATTTTCAATGCTGCTGTCCTTAAATAGAAATCTTTTTAATTTCCATGACGAAACTAAAAAAGGCGTTTGGAAAAGGACTGGAAATCATATGCTTAGACTAAAAGATAAAAACCTAGGTATTATTGGTCTCGGTAGAATTGGAAAAGCAGTCGCTTTGAGAGCAAAGGCTTTTAAAATGAATGTTATTTACTACGATCCTTATATAAAATCAGGGTATGATAAAATTTTAGATATCAAAAATGAAACTGATATTTTTAATTTAGCAGAAAAATCTGATTTTATATCACTCCACTGTCCTTTAACTAAGAAAACCAAAAATCTTATAAGCAGTAAGTTTTTTCACCACATGAAGAAAACTTCCATTATTATAAATACATCAAGAGGTGAGGTTTTGAACCTAAACAACTTGAAAGATGCATTAAAAAATAAAAAAATAAAAGGTGCTGGACTTGATGTTTTGGAAGAAGAGCCATTATCTTCGAAACATTCTATTATAAAAGACTATTTTAAAAACAAAGATTATCTTAAAAATAAATTAATTATTACTCCACATGTTGCTTTTTATTCTACATCCTCAGTAGTTGAAATAAGAAAAAAAGCTGCGCTAGAAGCAAAAAATGTTTTAAATAAAATTAAGCCTGAAAATTGTATGAATGATTTTTAAAGATAAAAAATTAGTAATTATAACCGGTGGAACAAGAGGAATAGGACTTGCATGCGCTGAGGCATTAGCAAAGAAAGGTTATAATTTAGCCATATGTAGTAGAAATTTAAAAGATCTAAAAAAAATTTCATACAGCATAAAAAAAAAATACAATGTAATTTGCTATTATAAAAAAGTAGATGTTTCAAAAAGCAAACAGGTAAAATTATTTGTTGATTTAGTATATAAAAAATTTAACAAGATTGATATCTTGATCAATAATGCAGGTATCCAGCTAAATAAAAAATTTGAATTAATAGAAGTAAGTAATTATATAAAAATTATTGAAAATAATTTATCTAGCTATTTCTTTTTCTCGAATTTTGCTGGAAAATACATGATTAAAAAAAAGGGCGGTATTATAATAAATATTTCATCAGTTCTATCAAAATTTCCACTTGTAGGAAGAAGTCTTTATTCAATTTCTAAAGCAGGAGTAGATGCCTTAACAAGATCTACGGCACTTGAATGGTCTAAATATAACATTGTCTGTAACAGCATAAACCCAGGACATATTGAAACAGATTTAATTAGAAAAGATATTAAGAAGGGCTTAATTAAGAATAGTGAAATGAAAAAAAGATCTGTAGTTGGAAAAATTGGTACTGTAGACAACATAAGTAATTTTGTTTACTATTTAATAAAAAAAAATTCAGCCTACCAGACCGGACAAAGTTTTTTTATAGATGGTGGATTTTCAATTAAAAAATAATGAACCTAAACTTAAATAAAAAAATTGTAGTATTGGCAGGTGGCTCAGGAGCCATAGGTCTAGATACTTGTAAACTTTTGATAAAAGAGGGCTCTATTTTGATAGTAATTGATAAAAAAAAACCTTTAATAAAAAAAAATATAAAAAATTTTTTTTTTTATAAATCCAATCTTTTAAATGAAAAATCAATAAAAAACGTGGTCAACAAAATTATTAAAAAATATCAAAATATTGACGTATTAATTAATAGCATAGGAGTTTTTTCTAATAAAAATATCTTAAATTTATCTAAAAAAGAAATTTCAAATATTTTTTACATAAATTTTATTATTACATCAATGCTAACCAAGTATTTTTTAAAGCATATGATAAAAAACCAAAAAGGAAAAATTATTAATATTGCATCTTTAGCAGGGCAAAATGGAGGAATCTTTGCCGGTGATTTATACTCAGTTACCAAAGCTGCTTTAATTAATTTTACAAAATCTATAGCAAAAAAGTATGGAAGTTTAAATATTAATTGTAATTGCATAAACCCTGGACCATTAGAGTCCAGTATGACAAAAAATTGGCCAAAAAAAATTAGAAACAACCTCATCAAGGGGTTTAATATCAAGAATGGAAGAAAATTAGGAGACCCCAAGGAAATAGCAAATATTATTTTATTTCTAGCTTCTGAAAAGTCAAGACTGATTCAAGGAGCGGAAATAAATGCTAACGGTGGACTCAATATATAATTTTTTTTAGCTAATTTTATGCAACTATATTTTCTTGGCACAAATGGTTGGTTTGCCACTAACACTGGAGAAACAAGCTGCACCTTAATAGAAACAAATAAATTTAATATTATCTTAGATATCGGGAGTGGTATTAAAAATATAAAAAAAATTAATATTAATAAAAACCCTATAATAATTTTTTTAAGTCATCTGCATTATGATCACATAGAAGGAATTCATTCTCTCTCAAATATTTTTAAAAAAGAAAATATTATTATATATGTTCATAAATGTTATTTAAAAAAATTAAAATTTTTTTTTAGCTCTCCATTCACAAAAAACTTTTTAAAATATAAAAATAAAATACAAATAAAAGAGTTTAATTCTAAGCCACCTAGTTTGAATTTTGTCTTTAAAAAGTTAAAACATTCCAATCCATGTTTTGGATTTCGTTTTGTCATTGAAAAAAAAATAATATCTTACTGCACGGATACGTCAGATTGTAAAAATATAGATATTCTTTCAAAAAATTCAGACATATTAATAATAGAGTCTAACAACCCAGCAAAATTTAAAAAAACAAAATTTCATTTAAATTCAATAGAAGCAATTAATATTGGAATTAGAAATTTTGCTAAAAAAATTGCATTAATGCACTTTGACCCAATTAATTTTGACACTATAAGCAAAAGAAATGATATTAAAAAATTAACTAGCTACAATAACAGAGTAATTGTAACAAAAGACAAAATGAATATTTCATTGTAGATGAAAGGAAACCCTGTTGTTATCGTAGATATAGATCAAGCTAAAAATTATTTACGTAGCAAGTTAAAAAATTCGATAATAATTGCCCTTACACCAGATGCTCTCTTTTTTTTAAAAAATAAAAAAATTGAAAACGTAAAAAGTCCTTTTGATTTGCCAAGTATTAAATTGCATAAAAAACTTGTTATGCAAAACATAGTACTTAAAAAAAAAATTACGTATTTATTTAACATAGAAAACAAATTTTCGATTTTCGAAAAAGAAAATTTAAAAAATATCCTTTTACAGATTAATTCAACTATTAATTATCTATGGCTGGCATTGCCAAATACTAAATTTATTTATGTTTTTAAAAAAAATAAAATTTTAAAATTAAAGCCATTTGGGGCACATTCGGAAATCTTGAATTATATTTTTTTTAAAAAAATGGGTATTTTTAAATTAGCTATACCTAATAGCGTTTATAGCTTTTATTATATAAAATTATTTTTTAATAAAATTATTTTTTTCATCAATAAAAGAAAAATTATTTTTTTTATCAACGAACACAATAGTTTTTTTGAAAAAATTATTAAAAAAATATCTATTAAAAATAAAAATTCCATTTTTTTATCCTTCGAACCTAATTTTAATAACAAATTTTATTCACTTTTTTTTTCAACTAAAAATTTTATTAAATCAATGCTTAACCTAAATAATAAATTAATTGTATTAAGCCCTCATCTTAAGAAATCAGATTTAAAAAAAAAAGAAATTACAAGATTCTTAAAAAAACTAAATCTTAAATTAATTGACAGCAATTTATTTTTACTAAGTAATTTTTTTTCAAATACTGTTTCTTATTTGAATTCTATAGATTTTTTTCTTTCTAAGAGTATTAATAAAGAAAAGATTAATTCCTTAATTACTAATTATCTTACATGGGGAAATATCTCTGTTGTCGGTTGCTTTTTTAAAAGAAATAAAAAGCAAGTTATCCTCGCTTCACACGGTATTACGCTTGATAATCAAAATTATCACGCATCCTCAGAATTGGAAAACCTAAACCTAGGACTTGTATCAAGTCCTTTTGCAACGAGTATTATAGCGCAATCCCCCAGTTCATATAATTGTGCAAAAAAAAATAATTCAAATAAATGTAAAATTATCAAATCATACCCTGTTATGTACAATGGTTATAAACTAGAAAAAAGAGTGAAAAGCAAATCCAAAACTATAAAAATTTTATATGCAAATACTTATAAGGTATTTGCCTCACGTCCATGGATTTACGAAACATCATTTGAGTTTTTGGAAAATTTAAAAATAGTTACAGATGTTGTAAAAAGATTAAACAATGTGGAGCTATTAATTAAAATCAGACCAAATGATGAATTGTCTCTACAAACGATTACAGATTATATAAAACCGAATAAAAAAATTAAGATTTTTACTGATGGAAACATAGGCACATTTATGCAAAAATCCGAATTACTTATTACTGGTTTTTCAACTATTATAGATGAATTTTTACATTTAAATAAACCAGTCATTGTATTTGGTAATAAAATGAGATTTCAACCTTACAATAAATATAATAAAAGAGAAAATAACGATATAAAAGAAAATCTTTTAAAACCAATTTATTATTTAAATAAAAAAAATATTGAAACCAATTTAAAATTAATATTACCCTTGATTAAAAAAAATAAAATTAAGTTAAAAGGAGTTGAGAAGTATATTTGGAGTAATAACAAAAATACTTTATTAAATAATTTTCATAAAATAATTGAAAACTAAATGAATAAAAACAATATTAATATATTAGATTGCACATTGCGAGATGGTGGTTATTATAATTACTGGAATTTTCATCCAGAGCTAGTTCAAAAATATTTAAAATCTATAGAAAAATCAAATATTAAATTTGTTGAATTGGGTTTTAGGTTTTTACATAATAAAAATTTTTTTGGGCCCTTCGCAACAACAACAGATTCTTTTCTAAAAAAACTAAAACTTCCACAAAATATTACATATGCTGTAATGATTAATGCTAAAGATTTTTTTTCTGACCCTACATTAATTAATAAAAAATTCTCAAAATCGATTTTTTCTAGAATTAAGCTCGTAAGAATTGCTGTAAACTTTAACGATTATGCCAAATGCCAAAGCATGTGTAAAATTTTAAAAACTAAAGGATACCAAATAGGCTTAAATTTAATGCAATCGCAAGATAAGAAAAGTAAAGATTATACTAAAGTTGGAAATGAAATTAGGAAATGGAAACTGGTAGATATTTTATATTTTGCAGATTCTTTGGGATGCATGAATTCCGAAAATATAGAAAATATTACAAAAAAATTATTAAATAGTTGGAAGGGATCATTGGGCATTCATGCTCATAATAATAAAAGTATCGCCTTGAGCAATACCCTTAAATCGATAGAGAATGGAGTTACCTGGTGCGATTCTACCATAACCGGAATGGGGCGGGGTGCAGGAAATGTTGAAACAGAGCATTTATCAATAGAAGTTAATCAAAGAAATTACGCAAAAGTAGAACCAAAATTTTTATCATCAACTGCTGAAGATTTTAATGTTCTTAAAAAAAAATACAATTGGGGTGCAAATATTTATTACCATTATGCCGCTTTAAAGAGAATACATCCGACATATGTACAAAATATACTTTCAGACAAAAGATATAACAAATCTAATTTGATTGATTCCCTCGATTCCCTAAGTAAACTTAAATCATCTTCCTATAGTTCAGAATTAGCTACAGAAATATTTTATGACGGTAAAAAAATAGAAAAAGGCTCTTGGAATGCTAAAGATAAATTTAAAAACAAGGAAGTTGTCTTGATTGGAGCGGGTCCCTCAGTTGCAAAATACAAATATGAAATAACTCATTATCTTAAGCAAAATAAAAAAATAGCTTTATTTCTAAATATAAATCCATTTTTAAATAACAGCATAGCTCATGCAACTATTGCATGTAATGATAGTAGAGTTGCCATAGATAGCAAGGAGTATAAAAAAATTGACCATAAAATTATTCTCCCTAAGAAAAAACTGAAAAATTTGATTAATTTAAAATATAAAAAAATTAAAAACTATGAAATCAATATAAAAGGAGACGGCTTTGAAATTTTTAATAACCACTGTATTGTTAAATGGCCACTAGCTATAGCCTATGCATTAAGTATTCTAACTGTTGCAAATGTAAAAAATATTAAATTAATAGGATTTGATGGATACAAAAATGATAAGGAAAAAAATTTAGAAATGAATGATGTTTTTGAAAAATATAAAAAATTAAAAAATTCAAAAAACATAATTTCTTTGACTTCAACTATATACAAAATACCAAAAAGAATATTATTTAAATAATGAGTAATTATTTGTTAGTAATTCCAGCTAGATATAAATCTACAAGATTTCCTGGAAAACCACTGGTTGATATTTTTGGGAAAACAATGCTTCAAAGAGTTTATGAGAGATGCAAAAAAGCAACCGGTGAAAAAAATATTATTATTGCAACAGATTCAAAAAAAATAGCCCAACATTGTATTTTAAAAAAAATGAATTTTATCATAACGAGCAGCAAATGCATGACTGGGACTGATAGAGTAGCAGAGGTTGCAAAAAAAATTAAAAAAACTTTTTATATAAATGTTCAAGGAGACGAACCATTGATAAAGCCCTCGGATATAAAAAAAATAATTAAATGTGCCCAAAAAAAACCCAATCAAATTTTTAATGCAATGTGTAATATTAAAAATGAGAAAGATTTTAACAATATAAGCATTCCAAAAGTTGTAACTTCAAACAAGTTAAATCTGCTCTACATGAGTAGAGCGCCAATACCATCGTCAAAAAATAAAAAAATTATTCGATCAAAGAAGCAGGTTTGCATATATTCATTCCCACGAATCGCTCTTAAAACTTTTAGTAAGAATAGGAAAACAAAAAATGAAGTAATTGAGGATATAGAAATATTGAGATTTCTTGAATTGGGATATAGTGTAAAGATGATAGAAGTATCAAGTAGTTCAATTGCAGTTGACACTCCTATTGATTTGTTAAAAGTAAAAGAAACTTTTGCAAAATGATTTTAAAAAAAAACACCATAAAAGGTTCTTACACGATAGATCTTGATAAAAGATCTGACAAAAGAGGTTTTTTTGCGAGAGCGTATTGTAAAGATATTTTAAAAGAAAAAAAAATTGTAAAAGAAATATCTCAAATCAATTTTTCTTATTCAAAAAATAAAGGAACTATAAGAGGACTTCATTTTCAAGCGAAACCTTTTCAAGAGATAAAAATTATTTATTGTTTAAAAGGAAAAATATTTGATGTAGTTGTAGATTTGAGAAAAAAGTCAAAAACTTACGGAAAGTATTATGGAGTAGTACTGTCAGAAAAAAAAAAAAATGGAATTATAATTCCAGAAGGTTGTGCACATGGCTTTCAAAGTTTAACCAATAATATCGAAATAGTTTATTTTTCAACTGCAAAATATAGTTCTAATCACGAGAAAGGAATTATATATAATGATAAAAAAATTAATATCAAATGGCCTTTAAAACCAACTGTAGTAAGTGAAAAAGATAGCTCCTGGAAAGCTATTGGCGAGCATGAATAAAAAAAGAATTTTAATAATCGGTGGTACTGGATTTATAGGTTCTCACTTAGCAGAATTTCTTAACAAAAAAAAATGGGATGTGACTGTAACTTCCCTTACTAAAAAAAAAAAATTTTCAAATAGTGAAATAAAAATTATTAAGCTGGATTTGGTAGATTTAAAAAAAACAAGTGATTTTATTAAAAAAAAAACTTTTGAATATGTAGTTAATCTCTCAGGATATATCGATCATAGTAGTTTTTTTCAAAAAAAAAATACTATTTTAGAAAGTCATTTTTACGGTGTTCTTAATTTAGTAAAAAATATAAATAGAAAAAAATTAAAAAAATTTATACAAATCGGCTCTAGCGATGAATATGGAAATTTAAATTCACCACAAAGAGAGAGTAAAAAAGAGATGCCAATTTCTTTGTATTCTTTTTCTAAATTAGCTACAGCCAATTTTTTTCAAATGCTCTATAGGACTGAAAATTTTCCAGTAACAATTTTAAGGATTTTTTTAGCTTATGGTCCAGGTCAGGATCAAAAACGATTTATCCCTCAAATAATTACAGGATGTCTTCAAAATAAAAGTTTTGATACCTCTGAAGGAAAACAATTGAGAGATTTTTGTTATATAGATGATATTATATCAGCAATTTATAAATGTTTATTAAATACAAAAAATAATGGAGAGATATTTAATGTTGGATCTGGAAAGCCAATTCAAATTAAATTTTTAATAAATAAAATTGTGAGCCAATTAAAAAGTGGAAAGCCTGCATTTGGAAAAATTAAATACAGAAAAAATGAAAATATGAGTCTATTTCCAGATATTTCAAAGATAAAAAAAAATGTTGGGTGGAAACCTAAAGTTGACCTTTCGCAGGGAATAAAAAAAACTATAGAATATTATAAAAAAAAAATTAATGCATAGCTTGGATCTTAGATTTTCTGGGGGATTAAACCCATTATTTTGTAGGATACTAACGAAAATAGCAAAAAATAAAGTTAGGCTCTTTAATAAACTTATGGGGCTAGCCTACAAAGAAATACCCAAAGAAAATTTTGAAGATTTTATTTGCACTCCGGCCTCATCTAGAAATCCCTTTTCAAGCAAGGTTTTTTTCTATTTTTGCTGTTTCTTTCTAGTAAAAAAACTTTTGAAAGAAAAATATAAAATTTCAAATATTTATGTTGATTCCAATGAGTTTAAGCTGATTTTAATGAAACTTGTAAAAAATAAATCAAAAATAATAATTTTTGACAAGTCTAAGAAAAATAATAATTTAAATAAATTAAAAAGTTTTTTTTATTTTTTTATAAGAATAGTTATAATTAAGACTACTTCACTTTTTTTTAAAGTTAAAAACCCCAGAAATATTTCAACATTAATATCTACTAATGTAATAAAAAATTATATAAATAAAGATAGGTACTTTCCAAATATTACAGAAAAAATTTACAAAAAAAATATTTTTATAGCACCGAATATACTTGTATTTAACTATTACGATTTGTTTAAATCTTGTTTTTCTTTAAGAAAGAGTAAAAATCAATTTATTATAAAAGAAGATTACATTAATTTTATTGAAGTGCTTTGTTTTATTGGTTTTTTTTATAGAATTAAAAATCTTAATTTAAAAAAAATTAAATTTTTAGAGTTTAATTTTTCAAAAATACTTTATGAAGATTTAGTTAATCCCTTGGGAAACTTTAGTATTTTTGAAAGCATGCTAAATATTAAATTTATTTCAAAAATTAAAAAAAAGAATCTTAAAATTAACAGTTGCCTTACGTGGTTTGAAAATCAAAATATAGATAGATCTTTTACTTTCTCAATAAATAAACATTTCACAAGTACTTGCAATTTTGGCTATAGAGGAATGGTGCCATCAGATTTGTACTTAAGTCAACATCATACAATTCCAGAGGATAGGTTGTTTAATATAATTCCAAATAAAATATTTGTAATTGGAAAAGGTTTTGTAAATGAAATAAAAAAATATGATAAAAAATTAGACATAGAAGTTGGACCTGCTTTAAGATTTAATCATTTGTGGACACCTCAAAAAATTATAAAACAAAAAAATATAGTTGTGCCTTTGCCAATTTTTTATGACGAGTCCTTTTTTATAATCAATCTAATCAAGGAGATTTTGATAACTGGGAGTCTATTAGAATTTAATTTTTATTTTCTTCCACATCCAACTCATGATTTTAATAAAATAAATACCTATATAAAAAAATGTTTATTTAAAAATATGATACTTAAAAATTTAAAATTTTTAGATTTATTCAAAATTTCCTTTGCTGTTATTTCTGGCATGTCATCAACGTGTCTAGAGTCTATTGCTTCAGGTAAAAAAACAGTCATTATTGAATTTTATAAAAGCTTTGCTTTTTCTTGCGTTCCCAAACAAGTAAATAAAAAATTGTTTATACTGTCATCCAACAAGACTAAAATTGTCAATTATTTATCAAATGTTACAAAGAAAAAAGCAGATACAAATCTGATTAAAAATTTATATTTCTCAAAACCAAGTCTTTACACAAGGAAACGCATGTTAAATTTGTAGAAATTGCTAATTTTTTCTTTTAATAACCCTTATAGTAACTTAATAGATTATCAATTTTGCTTCAATATGTTTCGAAATACTTTTTATAAAAAAAAAATTTTAATAACAGGACACACTGGATTTAAAGGAAGTTGGCTTTTCATTTGGTTATCTCTTATGGGAGCTGACTTGTATGGTGTTTCTTTAAAACCAAAAAAGAATGAAAATATTTTATTTTTCTATTTTCAAGATAAAGTAAAAAACTTTTTTTTTGATATATCAAATGAAATCAAAACTAAAAATTTAATTAAAAAAATTCAACCAGATTTTATTTTTCATCTGGCAGCGCAAGCAATTGTTAGTCAGTCTTATAAATACCCCCTATCAAACTGGAAGACAAACTTATTTGGAACAATAAATTTATTAGAATCTGTTAAAAATTTTAAGCAAAAATGTATAATTGTTATTGTAACCAGTGATAAGTGCTATGAAGTTGATGAAAGAAAAAAACAAATTTTTGATGAGCAGGCGAAACTAGGAGGAAAAGATCCTTACAGCGCTTCTAAAGCCTGTGTAGAAATTTTAACGAACTCTTATTACTGTTCTTTTTTTAGAAATAATAAAAATATTTCTATAGCCACAGCTCGTGCTGGCAATGTAATTGGAGGAGGCGATTTTTCTAAAGATAGAATTGTACCAGATTGCATGAAATCATGGCACTTAAATAATCATGCAATTATAAGAAATCCAAATCATATAAGACCTTGGCAGCATGTTTTAGATGCTCTTTCAGGATATTTGTTATTAGCAAAAAAATTAAATGAAAGTAAAAAAATTAATGGAGAAGCATTTAATTTTGGACCCGATGATAAAAAATTAATTAACGTTAATAATCTTGTGAAAAGATTGGGTTTATTTTGGAAAAATTCCTTAATAAAAAATAATAGAAATGTGCATAAAAAAATTTTAGAAACTTCAGTTTTGCAATTAGATTCAAAAAAATCTAAAAAAATATTAAAATGGAAAACCACATTAGATCTTAACAATATGATTTTTATGACTTCCAGTTGGTATGCAAGATATTATGCTAGCAAAGATCAAATAGTAAATTTTTCTTTAGACCAAATTAGATTTTTTTGCAAAACTGCAATGATAAAAAAAAATTATTGGATTAAGTAATTCTATGAAAATTGTAATACTAGCAGGCGGCCAGGGTACAAGATTATCTGAGTATACAAAAATAATCCCTAAGCCCATGGTTAAAGTAGGAACCAAACCAATATTGTTTCACATTACAGATCAATATAAAAAACATGGTTTTAAGGAATTTATAATCGCAACCGGTTATAAAGGCGAATATATAGAAAAATATTTTAAACAAAGCACAAATTTTATTGAGCTGTACGATCAATTCTCAAATAAAGCAGAATTATTATTTAAAGAAAAAAAAACCGAAACGACATTTTTGCTGGTAAAAACTGGGCTAAAAACTATGACTGGTGGTCGTATTAAAAGGTTGTACCACCATCTCAAAAATGACAGTTTTATGCTTACCTATGGTGATGGAGTATGTGATGTTAATATAAAAAAACTTCTTAGTTTTCATAAAAAAAACAAAAAATTAGTTACCGTTACTGCAGTAAGACCACCATCTAGGTTTGGTGCATTAAAATTTGGAACTAAAAGTAGCATGGTAATTGGTTTTGAGGAAAAAACAGGTTTTTTTGATAGCTGGATTAATGGTGGATATTTCGTTGTAGAGCCAGCATTTTTAAAATATCTCAAATCAGACTCAACTTATCTAGAAAGAGAGCCGTTAAAAATCGTTACAAAAAAAAAACAATTAGTTGCTTTTAAGCATGAAGGATTCTGGCAATGCATGGATACAATAAGAGATAAAAAAAAATTAGAATTATTTTATAAAGATAAAAAAAATAATGAAAAATAAGTATTTAGTAAGCATTATAATGAACTGTTATAATGGCGATCGATATTTAGAAGAATCTGTAAAATCTATATTAAATCAATCCTATAAAAACTGGGAATTAATTTTTTGGGACAATCAATCTATAGACAATAGTGCCAAGATATTAAAAAAATTTGATGATAAGAGAATTAAGTATTACAAAGCTAAATTTTTTAAAAAGCTAGGTGAATCTAGAGCGAGTGCTTATGAGAAGTGTAGAGGGGAATTTATAGCATTTTTAGACACAGACGATATATGGTTTAAAAAGAAATTAGAATATCAAATAAAACATTTTAACGATCCAGATGTGGGTATTGTTATATGTAATACAAATTTTTTTAACAACAAATATAAAAAAATTTTGTATAAGCAGCCACCAAAACAAGGATATGTATTAAAAAATTTAATATCTAATTATAATATATCCCTAGAAACACTTATATTAAAACAATCTTATTTAAAAAAACTAGACCATGTGTTTGATAAAAATTATACACACATTTCGGATTTGGATTTAATCTTGAGGTTAGCTAAGCATTGCAAACTTAGTTATGAAAATCGAGTATTAGCTGGATGGAGAGTTCATTCTCAAAGTGAAACTTGGAAATACCCAGAAAAATTTATAACTGAAAAAAAACTATTTATAAAAAAAATACAAAATAGATATAAATCATTTTTTAATGAGTATAAAAAAGAATGGAAAGCATTTATTGTAGATACAGATCTTAAAGAATCTGTAAATTTGTTAGCAAAAAATAAAATAAGAGAATGTAGGGAGTATAATTTAAAAAAAGTTTTTTATAATTATAAGTATTTAATAATATTTTTATTTACATTTTTTCCCAAAATAAACTTTTTTATTTTACTGGCCTTATCCAAAAGAAAGAAAGTTTTACCAGGATAATGAAAAATCTTAACCAGGCATACTTTTCACATGGAAGAACAGCATTAAAGCATGGCCTGAAGTCGATTGATTTAGTTGAAAAAAGCAAGATATTAGTACCTGATTATATATGTGAGATTGTGAATACTACAATTAAAGATTCTGGCTATGGAGTTATTCCCTATCCATTAAAAGATAACCTCAAACCAAATTGGAAAAGCCTTGATAAAATAAATTTAAAGGGTGTAAGAGCTATTTTGATGGTTCATTACTTTGGTTTTCCTCAAAACATTTCTCTTTTTAGAAAATTTTGTAAAAGAAATAAATTGTACCTGATAGAGGATAACGCACATGGATTTTCTGGGTCCATAAAAAAAAAAATATTAGGAACATTTGGGGATATTGGATTTTCCTCATTAAGAAAAAATATAGACGTACTTCATGGAGGTGTATTGTATAGTCAAAATATTAGTTCAAAAACTACCAATATAAAAATAAAAATTAATTATTTTTATTTTTATGCACATAAATTTTTAAATTATTTTCCTTATATTAAAATTATGATTAAAAAATTTTTCTTAAAAAGAAAAAATTTTGAAGATCCTTTTTCATTTAGAGACACCGTAATATATAACAATTTAATTGACAAATTATCATATAGTATTTTGCAGAAAACTAATATTAGAGAGAAGAAAAAACAAAAGATTGTAAATTACAAAATCTGGAGTAATTTTTTAAAAAAAAAAAAAATTCAACCTATTTTTAAAACCCCAGATAATAATCTCATGATCTGGTGTTTGCCATTTTATACAAAAAGCAAAGAAGATTCAAAAAAATGGTTTGAGTGGGGACATAAGAATGGAATTACAATTTTTTCTTGGCCACAAATCGATATTAAGTACCTAAAAGAAAAAAAAGAATTAATAAAAAGATGGGAAAAACTCGTTTGCCTTCCTTTAAATATTCCAAAACAGTACTTGAAAAAAATATGCAAATAAAAATTTATAATAATTTTTCAAAAGAATTGCTAAAAGAATTTGACGAAAATAGAAAAGAATTTGACTACTTCCCCTTTCAAGATTTAAATTGGTTAAAACATTGGTATGAAACTATTGGCAATAAAGAAAAAATTTTATTAAAAATTTTTATCATCTACGACGAAGGTATCCCTATTTTAATTCTACCTTTTTGCATTAAAAATTTTTTAATTTTTAATATTTTGGAATGGGCTGGTGGACTATGTTCTGATTATCATGGGCCAATAATTAATAAAAATTTTAATAAAATGAATGAGGTTTTTTTTAATAAATTGTGGGAAAATATCACGAAGGAATTGTCTAATATTGACTTGATCCATTTGCAGAAACAAAAAAAATTTCAAAAAACACCAAATCCTTTTATAGATTTTTTTAAAAACGGTATTTTTCATCACAGTGCATATCAACTTAATTTTTTACAAAATTTGTCCCCTGAAAAAGAAAAAAAAATCAAAAAAGTAATTTCAGATAATAAGAGGCAATACAAAAGAATATCTAAATTTGGAAATATATCCTTCCAAGATCCTGACGACAAATATCAAAAAAAATTGATAATATCAAAAATGATAGAACAAAAAGAAATTAGATACATCCAAACTAATACCTGGAACATGTTTTCAAAGCAAAAATATAAAGATTTTTACAATGGTCTACCTGAAGTTAATTTTAAAGACCTTGAAGTGTCTGTGTGTGCATTAATTTCCAAAAACGAGTTTATAGCTTGTCATGTGGGACTTGTTCATAGAGATATTTTTTACTATTTAATGCCTAGTTTTGATTTTTTAAATTGGAATGTATTCTCTCCAGGTAATATTCTATTAGAGCACCTTATTAACAAATCAAAAAATAAAAATTTAAATATTTTTGATTTTACCATTGGTGGTGAAGAATACAAAAAAAAATGGATAAATGAAGAAATAAATTTGTACGAACATCTTTCAGCAAAAAGTTTTAAAGGTTTTCTTTACTTATCAATATATGTTTTTTTAATTTTTTTAAAAAAAAACGTATTCTTTAATTTTCTATTAAAAAAAATGTCTATAAAAGTTAAATCATGGTTAAATTAAATCACTATTTAAAAATCTCTAAATTTGTTAAAAACTTTATTCTTCCTATTGGTTCCAACACACTAATAAAAAAAATAGTTTTTAACAAAAAAAAAAATTTTGCTATTTTGTGCTATCATAGAATTGTAGAAGAGGGCTATTTTTACAATAATATATCCCCACTGTCTGGACTTTGCGTTTCAAAAAAAAAATTCTATTCACAAGTAAAATTTTTAAAAGAAAATTTTGAATTAGTTTCATTAGATCAATTGCATGATCATATACTAAATAAAAAAAATAATTTTGTTGTGTCGTTAACTTTTGACGATGGGTACAAAGATAATTTAACAAACGCACTTCCAATTCTTGAAAAGCTTGAAGTACCTTTTTCTATTTTTGTGGTTACACGTTTTTTAGAAGGCGACACATTTATGTGGTGGTACGAGCTTTGGGATATTATTAACAAGTCAGAATTTATACTATTTGATAAAAAAAAACATAATTTAGATTCTTCTGCTTCAAAAATTAATACTTTTTTTTTCTTAACAAAAATCTTAATTAATTTAGATTTAGAAAGCCAAAAAATTCTATTAAAAGAATTGAGGGCCAGTAACTATAATATTAATTATAATGATTTGTGTTTAGATTGGAATGATATTCAATTTTTATCTTCTCATAATTTAGTCACTATTGGTAATCATACGCATTCCCACCTAAGACTTATAAATCTCAATGAGAATGATCTTTTTAACGAAATTGCAGAATCGAAAAATATTTTAGAAAAAAAACTAAAATATCCAATAAAATATATAGCTTATCCCTTCGGTGGTGTTGAGGATATCTCAAATGCAAATTTACTATTTACTAAAAAAATAAACTATAAATTGGGTCTTTCTACTCAAAAAAATAATTTTATGGAAAAAAACCTGCTTAACTTACCCCGATATAATGTTGATAATGAAATATCTAACCCCGCTTTGGCTGGAAAAATCAATGGTTTTGAAGATTTTTTATTAAACATAAAAAATTTTTTTTAAAATTTTCTTATTTATTAATTTTATTCTGTATTTCATTATAATTAAAAGGAAAATTCTTAATCAAATACATAATCCATAGAGTAATAAATCTAAAAGAATAGATTACTCTGTAAAAATATTTAGAGCTTATATGTAAAATTATTTGTTCATATTTTGGTAAATTTTTAGAAATACTTTTTTCAATAGGCCTGTTCCATTTGCAAAAAAACCAAGCTTTTTTTCTTAAAATGTGAATAGAATTTTGTTTTTTTTTCAGAAAATGTAAGTAATATTTTTCCCATCCAAGATGAATGCATTCTATATTTTTCCCAGTTCTACAAGAAAAGTAGTAAGGTTTCATTAAGCTAGTATGTCCTACTTCCATTCGAAAGTTCTCTGTTATAAATAAGTCTCTTCTGTAGATTGCAGCAGTAGTATCAACAGGCGATATAATGTTATCGCCAATCTGAATCCCTTTTTGATAGGTCAATTCTCTCTTGTAAATATCTTTAAATAATCTTTTATTTTTTATAAAATCTGTATTTATGCTTAAGCCAAGCTTTCCTATAAATCGAAATTTATCCATTTCCTTTACTAAATAGGTTAACCAGCATTTATTATTTTTTCCCTCTTTAAATTTTATATCGGCATCAGTTAGGATTATGTATTCCCATTTGAATTTAATATAATCAATTGCTAAATTAAATCCTTTTAGCCAATTATCTTTCTTATTATAAAAAATTTTATATTTTCTTCCAAATTTTTTTTCTATTTTTTCTCTGATATTTTCTTCTGAGTTGTTATCTACGATATATATCTTGTATTTTTTTAATTTTGTCTTTTTTTCTATTGAGGAGATACATTCACACAAGTAGTCATATTCATTGTGATGCAAAACAACGATTGGTATCATTAATTAATTTTTTTTAAATATTTCTTATACCAGGAGTTTGTTATGTTAAGCCCCTTATTCATGCTGGTAGTTGGTTTCCACGAGAAAAAATTGTAAACTTTCTCAAAATCCATTAGTTGGTATTTAATTTCACTAAGTGTTTTCTTCTTATTAAACATTTTATATATCTTATTTAATTTTTTTTGACCTTTATTTAAAGTATAAATATTTTTTATTATTTCTTTAACTTGATATGATTTTTCTGTTCCTGCATTAAAAATTTCTCCTATTAATTTTTTATTTTTTGATAATGCTTCAGATATAATTAGATATAGTTTTGTTACGTCTTCTACATACAAAAAATCTCTCTCATCAGTACCATTGCTGCGTGGTTCAAATGAAGAGTATCCCAAAGAAGATCTAATACAATCTGGGATAAGAGCTGAAAAATTCAATTGTCCCGGTCCATAAATATTTGCAAATCTAGTTATAATTATCGGAAGTTTTTTTTCGCTTTCCGTGTAGGATTTGGCAATTAGGTCTGCGCATGCTTTTGAAGTGTCGTAAAAATATTTGGGTTTTAATGCGTAGTTTTCTTTATAGGGTAATTGAGATTTAGGATAGTCACCATAAGCCTTATCTGATGATGCAATGACAATAGAATCAATTTTCTTGGAATTTTCTCTAATCGCTTCTAATAGATTGTATGTTCCTCTAATATTTGTCTCCCAAGTAGACATCGGGTTTTCTCTTGCAACGCCAACCTCAACCTGTGCTGCTAAATGAAATATAGATTGAATATTCTCTTCATTGATTATTCTCTTTAACAAATCTTTATTCGTTAATTTTCCATTTATTAGAGTAATTTTTTTATCTAAATTTTCAAAAAATAACATACTAGTCTTATCTAAATTTCTAATTAGACCATAAACTTTTGCTTTTCTTTTTATTAATATTTTAGCTAAATTTGATCCAACAAATCCATTTATTCCAGTTATTAATACATTTCTAGATTTCCAAAAATTTTTTTCTTTCATAATTAGCACTATTTAAAATGGTGAATACTTTTTTTAGCTTCAGCGAGTTCAGTAATTGAATTTACAGTAATATGTAAATTTTTATGTTGAAAATACAATAGTTTTTTTTTCTTAATTTGATTTTTTATAAATAAAACAAAATCTCTAAATTTTTTAATACTCTTAAACTGATTTTTATTTAAGAAAAAATAACCAATATTAATCCAATGACTTAACAGAGGTTTTTCTTCAAAATATTTGACTAATTTTTTTTTACCACAATGTACTACGCCGAATTTACTTTCAGGTTGGTATATAGTCATTAAAGTTTCTGATTTGTTTTTATAGATTGTTGATAGATATTTTTTAAAATCAACATTAGCAATAGTATCCGCATAGCAAATGATTACATTATCATCTAATTTTTCAACACAATTTTGAATTCTTTCTATAATGGAAGCTTTTTTATTATGAACGAAAGATATTTCAAACTTACTATATTTGCTTTTTATGTATTTTTTAATTTCATTAGACCTATATCCTGTCGCAAATACAAATTTATGGAATTTTTCGCTTATTAAATAATCTACAAGATGCCCAATAATTGGCTTACTTTTAATTTTAATTAAAGGCTTTGGAGTTGTATTTGTCAATGGGCGCAATCTTTCTCCACGGCCACCACATAAAATAATAATTGTTGGTTTAGTTTTCATTTTAAAGATATCTATTATTCTTTAAATTATATAATGAAAATAATCTATAACAATCTATAAGAATCTATGACAATTTATAATAATGCAAATTATGAACTTTTTAGATTTTAATTTATTAATAAAAATAACCATTTTTTCATTTTTTCTTTTAGCAATTAGTTTTTTTTATTTAAAGAAGTGGATTTTTATATCAAAAAAATTTTCAATTACTTCGCATCCAACAAAAAGAGGACTTCACAAAAATCCAATTGGTACTTCTGGTGGTACTGTTTTTTTTATTTATTTATTAGCAATTTTATTTTTTGAATGGCTTGGATACGTAGAGCAAGTTTTTTTTTATTTAATTATTTTTGGTGGTATATTAACCTTAATATATGGAGTTTTAGATGACAGATATATTTTAAGTGCAAAAAAAAAAATAATTGCACAATCAATTTTAGCTATTTTCATTTTAACATTAAACCAAAAGGGTTTCTTTTCTAATTTACTTAATCTAGGATTTTATTTAGATTTTTTTATAAGCTATTTGTTTATAATTATAATTTTTAATTCTTGTAATTTTATAGATGGTGCAGATGGAACGTTATTATTTTTTAAATTATATATTTTAGCAGTTTTTATTATAATTTTTTCAATAAAAAAACTTTCTTTAAATGAATTGTCTTTTATTTTTGTTTTAATACCTTTTTTAATTTCATTACTTTATTTTAATGTTTCTAAAAAAATATTTATAGGTGAAAGTGGTAGTTTTTTTATTAGTTTTTTCCTAATAGTAATTTTTATTTTTTCGATTAATAATAATATTTTAAATATAGGACATTGGCTATTAGTAGGTTCTTATTTTTTTTGGGATATTTGCATTACCTTTGTATTGAGATTGTTCAAAAAAAATAAATTTTTTTTTGATCCTCATAAAGATCATGCTTATCAAAATTTTGTATTTTTGAAAAAAAATCATCAATTCTTTAATTTAATTTTAATAATTTTCAAATTTTTTTTTGTAACACCTGTTATTATTTTTTATGAATACAATTATATTAATATTTATTTTGCTTTTACACTCGTTACTTTGCCTATCGTTTATTTTATAATTAATTATAGTCCAATATTTAGACAGTTGATAAATGAAAATAAATAATATTTTTACACAAAAAAATATAGCTAATTTTTTGATTTGGATTGTCGTTCTAATTATCTCCTATAGATTTTTGCTACCTTTTGGAGACGAGCCTGATTTCACTCATGCGGGCCGCCAATATTTTATGGATATTTTTAAATACAGCTACAGTGTAGAGGGTTCTTTTAGTTGTTCTAAATGGTCAATGCCAGGTGGTTTTTTTGCTGCTATAATTCCGATAGAACCTTTTTTTTGCAACTCGAGCATTATTGATATTATTTATAGATCGGTGTTACAAATAGTACTCACAACAACACTAATTTTTCTTGTTTTTTTTGCAGCGCAAGAAACAAAAACTTCATCTCTGATATTTGTAAAAGATAGAAAAGAAAAATTTGAAATTCTTTTAATATCAATTCTTTTTCCAACTTCTATTTATTATTTTGGAATTTACAGCAATGAACAACTTTTTGTAATTACCTCTTTTTTGTTTTTTATATATTATGAAAATTTAATTATTTCATTATTATTAATATCTTTTCTAATTTTTTTAGATATCGGAAATGCTTTGGTCATTTCTTTTTTTTATTTGTTTTTAACTTCATCTAATTTTTTTATTAAAAAAACAAATATTTTTTTATATATATTCTCGATTTTAACTTTGATGGCGATAATTATTTTTCAGCATGAATTTATTTATTTGACTATTGGTAGTATATTACAAACTTCTTATTTTTCTTGGGTTGATTATTTTTATGTTATCAGTGAATGGTTGACTAGGCCTGATATGCTAGGTAGGCAGCTACATTATGGAGTTCCGCATTATTTCAAACCCATTGTTACATTTATGTCTATGCTTTTTTTAACTCCTAATTTACTTAAATCATACATTTTAACAATTGGAATTATTGCGATTTTTTCTTACTCTTTCTTTAAATTTTTTCTTAAAAAATATGATAAAAAAAATCCTGAAAATCAGTATCTAAATAACTTTTTAATTAGTGTATTTTTTATAATTATCGTTGTTTTGTTTATCCCAAGTCATAGTTGGTTTAAATACTATGTTTTTTTAATACCATTTATGATGGGATTTATCTGCCAGCATATAGAGTTCAAAAACTTATTTATCTTATTTGTTGTCCTTAATTTGTTCACTCTTGCAACTATTGCTTATGGTAGGTTACAATATTTTTTTAATTTATGATTAAAAAAAGATATAAAGTTTGCGTTTTGCTTGCAGCATACAATTGTGAAAAGTGGATAGAGGAGCAAGTTAAAACAATTTTTAAGCAGAGAGGTGTTAAAATATATTTATATATTAGTTTAGATCTATCTTCGGATAATAGCTTCGTAGTTATTCAAAATCTAAAGAAAATTTATAAAAATATAAATTTAATTTATTCTAAAAAAAGATTTGGCAATGCAGCTCAAAATTTTTTTTATTTGTTAAAATTCGTTAATTTTAAAAAATATGATTTTATCTCTTTATCTGACCAAGATGACATATGGTTTGATTGTAAAATTATTAACTCGATTAAATGCTTGATAAGATACAAGTGTTCTGGCTATGCTAGTAATGTTTTGGCATATAGAAATTCTAAAATAATATCCTTGATCAACAAATCTCAGAAGCAAAAAAAATATGATTATTTTTTTGAGGGAGGCGGTCCTGGCTGCACCTTTGTTCTTCCAAGAGAAGTAGCGGAAGATATTCAAACTAACATTAAAGATAATAGAAATTTAGTAAAAAAAATGCTGTTCCACGATTGGTATATTTATTTCTTTATAAGATGTAGACATGAAAGATGGTTTATTGATAAAAAACCATCGATGCTATACAGGCAACACGCTTCTAATGAATTGGGGGCCAATATTGGCTTAAAATCATATTACAAAAGGATTAAATTTATTTTCTCTGGAAATTTATTTAAGCAAATAGAATTATTGTGCAAATGTTGTATGAAAAGAATTAGCAACAAATGTAAAAAAAATTTATTAAATAAAAAAAAGTCTATTTTTTTCTTTATTTGGAATTTTGCAGAATTTAGAAGAAAAAGAAAAGATCAATTTATTTTTTTATTATTAATAATTTTTCTTTTTTTAACTAAACGAATTTAATATGAAAAACAACTTTGCTATTGTTGGTGTTGGAAATCATGCCAAAAAAAAAATAATTCCATCTATTATTAGCGGTAAAAATAAAATACTTGCAGTCTTTTCTAGCCAAAAACATTTTTACAAAACTTTTGATAAGCTGGATTCAAATTTAAATCTAATCCCAAAAAAAACTATTTTTTATATTTCATCACCTCCTCATGCTCATTATAAGCAATCAAAAATCATTGTTAAAAATAATTTTAGTATATTATGTGAAAAACCCTCTTTTTTAAATATACGAGAATTTTTTTATATAAAAAAAATTTTAAAAAAAAATAATTTTTTTATTGAAATTATAATTTATAAATATTCTTTGTTATTCAAATATTTTTTAAATATTTGGAAATTAAAAAAAAAAAGCATATCTAAAATAGAAATAAATTTTTTAATACCTGGGTTTAGTGGTTCTGGATTTAGAAAAAATATATATAACTGGTCAACCTGCTTATATGATATCGGAATTTACCCTATCTCATTACTAAATATTTTGAATATTAAGAATTACAAAATATCTATAAAAAAAATCTTTTATAATAAAAACAAATCGATTAAGAGAATTGTTTTTATTATCAAAAATAATAAATATGAGTTCATCATAAATATTGGAGAAGATAAAATATATAAAAATAATATTATTTTACATGATAAAAAAAATGAAAAAATCACTTTTGACTATTTTTTTTACGGAATAAAAAAAAATAAAGAAATTACTTACAATACTAAAAAAAAAATAATTAAAGATAGAAATTGTTTCGAAATTATCTTGAAAAAAAATGCAGGTTATTGGATAAAAAATAAATCTAAAAAATTAAATAGCATTTATAAAAATATCGTTCTTTTAAAAAAAATTGAAAAAAAAATATTAAGATATCAATCTTATTAATTTAAAAGCTTCTGCATTTTTAAAAAAATTTTGACTACCTCTAAATTCTGATAAAGATTGAACTGCCTTAATTGATCTCGCTTGATTTTTAATTTGTGATTTATAGCACTTGATGGCTTTAATTTTAACTCCAATCTCCTTTTCTATGTTTACAAAATAGTTAGGAACAAAATTAGCTTCAATTCCATCGGCATTCCAATGCGTTTCAGATAGAGTTTCGTAAGTTAACAATATTTTTATTTTATTTTTTTTTGATGGTCTTGAACATACCATAGCGGATTCAAAAACAGTTTTATGATCAATATGTCTATCGGGAAATGGAATAAAAACTATCTCGGGTTTGCTCTGGTCGAAAACTTTTTTTATTTTTTGGTTCAATTCACTAACTGGAATTTCGTGTATTTTCGTAGCAGGGATCTTTAAAAAAAAAATATTTTTTACTCCTAGAATTTTAAGTGATTTGAGACATTCTTTTTTAGTTATCTCAAATTCTTTATTTGAATATAAAGGTGGTAAATGACCACTTACAATTAGAACTGTTACCTTTATTCCTTTTTTGACCATCTTGGAAATTGTTCCACCCACTCCTAGGGTCTCATCATCAGGATGGGGAGCAACTATTAATGCATTTTTTATTTCTTCAATCATAATTTTATTATCTTCAATTTAGGTAAGGGTATTATCACTTTAGTTCTAATTTTCCTCTTTTTTAGTTTCTTTATTATATCTTTAGCAAAATTCCAGGCAAATATAACTAAATAATCTGGTTTAGTGATATTTAGCGTTTGAATTGAAGATATTTTTATTCCACTGTCTGGAAGAAATTTTGAAACTTTTAGAGAGTTATCTTCAACAATATTTAGAATTTCACGACTATTTAATTTAGATTGATTAAGTAAGAGGACACACTTTGTTGGAGCTCCATACCCGCAGATAGTTTTTTTTTCTTTATATTTTTTTTTTATTAATAGTTCTAATTTTTTCATTTTTTTATCAATCTTTATTTTCCATATTTTTAAATATGAATTTTTATACAAAATTGTTTTCTTTTCTTTTATCAGAAAGTTTTTAACTTTTTTATATATTTTTTTTTTATTATCTTTTTTACACAAAATTTTTAATGAACCGCCCTGAATTTTGTTAGTTTGAATATCAATTATATTAAAACCAATTTTTTGTAAAAAACTAGCAAGAGGATTTGCATGATGATAATCTAAGTGCTCATGATATATTGTATCAAAATAGTCATTTTCAATTACATTTTTAAAATAACCAATCTCAAAAGAAAAATAACCACCTTCTTTTAATGACAAATAAATATTTTTAAATATTTCGTGTATGTTTTCTACATGAGCTAGCGTGTTATGGCTTATAATTAAATCTGCTTTACCGAATTTTATAAAAATTTTACGTACTATTTTTTTTGAAAAAAAATTATTATAAGTAAAAATTTTTTTTTTATTAGCAATCTTTGCTGGTATAGATGCGGGATCTACACCGCAAACTTCCATCCCGCTGTTCTTGTAAAAACTTAAAGCTGTTCCGTCATTAGAGCCAATATCCAAAACAAGACTTTTTTTTTTTAGATTTAATTTTTTTATTAGAATTTTTGAGTTATTTTTTAAATATTCAACAAAGCTTAACCCAGTACTAGAAAGATAGGTATAATTTTTTGCATATAAAATTTTGGGTCTTACAGAGTAGTTTAATTGAAAATGTGAGCACTTTTTACATCTAATTAAACATAACAAATATTTTTTTGTTTTTAATGAATTTTTAAAATTATTTTGGAGGTCATTTCCAAGTGAAATATATCCAAAGTTTAAAATTTTAGTAAATGCATCATGATTGCAAAGCCGGCATTTAACAATTTCACGATTTTTCATTTTGTTTTAAAATACTTTTTATATTTTTTTTTGTTAAAAGCTCAATTCTTACAGTATCTTTTTCATATGTTTTTTGATCTCTTGGATTCTTGCTTGAAACAATTAAAATTGTTTTTTTTGAAAAAAAGGTTGCATGGAATTCCTTTGGAGGAGTAAAGATGTTTTCGCCTTTTTTTACTTTAATAAATTTTAATTTTTTTTCATTTAATTTTTTATAAAAATAGCAAACCTCGCCCTCCAAAACATGCATTATATGATAGTCTTTGAAGTGATAATGATTAGACCTTATCGTATTTTTATTGCATTTGATAATCGATACATTTTGTATCGGCATGTCGCATATTGATTTTATATATCCTCTAGAATCATTATTTCTACTTAATGTTTTTATCAATCCGCTTGCTGATTTTTTTTTATTCATTAACTTTATACGTATCAAAAATTATTCAATTAATATAATAGTTTTTTATGATTGCTACCTTGAACAGCTTGTCTAAAATTAAAAAAACAACAATCCTAGTATTGATTGATCTTTTATTATGTTTTTCCTCTTTTTTGTTTGCTTTTTATTTGAGGTTTGAAAATTTTCTTATTAATGAATCCTTTAATCAATTTTTAAGCTTTTTATTTTGTCTAATTGTTTTTTACATAGTTGGTTTTTTTTTAAATTTATATAAACCCTTGTCTAGGTTTTTTAATCTAGACAATTTTTTAAATATTTTAATAATTTTCATTGTTTATACTACATTTGTTTTTTCCTTTTTTTTAATTTTTAGGATTCCGGGAATTCCAAGAACAATTGGTTTAATATATCCCATAATTTTTTTTATCACTTTATTGACATCCAGGTATTTTATAAATTTCTTAATTATTTTTATTAAAAAAAATAAAAAAAATAACTCAAAATCAATTTTTTATGGCAATATTGAAGTAACAAGTTCTATCTACCATTTATTTAAAGATTATGAGACTGTTGCATTTCTAACAAATGATAAAAATATTTCAGAAAGTACAATTAATAACATACCAATTTATTCAATTGATAATTTAGATTTAAAACTTAAAGATAAAATTGATACAGTTTTGGCAGTCGGTGATCAAAATTTTTTAAATGTGAGACATAAGATTGAAAGTTTTTTTTTAGATAAGAAGATAGTTTTTAAGGTAATACCTGATGTAAAAGATATATTAGAATACCAAGTTAAAAGTGATGTACAAAATTTTAATTTAGTTAACAAGGAGATACAGTGGGACGATAAACTTGTCAGACAACATTACAAAGAAAGTGTAATTTTAATAACAGGTGGGGGCGGGTCGATTGGTAGAGAATTAGTTTTGCAATTAGCTCACGTTAACCCCAAAAAAATACTTATTATAGAAAATTCAGAATTTAATTTATATCAAACTATCGAAGACTTAAACATTCTTATAAAAGAAAAAAATATTTCAACAAAAATTGTACCTCTGCTTGCTTCAGCTCAAGATTTGCAAAGCATTGAAAATATTTTAAAACTTCATAAGCCAAATTTTATATTTCACTGCGCTGCTTATAAGCATGTTAACATTGTCCAAAATAATATTATTGAGGCTGTCAAAAATAATTTTTTTACTACTTATGATCTTTGTGATCTTTGTAAAAAATATAATATCAAAAATTTTATTCTTATTTCATCTGACAAGGCAGTAAACCCAAGTAATATTATGGGTTGTACCAAGCGCCTATCTGAGCTTGCAGTTCAGTACTTTTCTAAAACAAGCAATTCTGAAAATAATTTTTTATCTGTTCGATTTGCAAATGTTTTGAATTCATCCGGATCTGTAATACCTCTTTTTGTTAAACAAATTAAAAGTGGAGGCCCCATCACATTGACACATAAAGAAGTTTCGAGATATTTTATGAGAATTATAGATGCAGTTAAACTTGTTATACAATCTCCACTTGTAGGAAAGAATGGTGAAATATTATTATTAAAAATGGGAGAACCTATTAAAATTTACGATTTAGCCGTTAAATTAATTCATCATTATGGATTAACAGAAAAAAATGATGAAAATCCTTCGGGTGATATTAAAATTATAGTTACTGGACTTAAATCTGGAGAAAAAATGAATGAGGATTTGTTTTTTAATTCCAATTCTAATTTAACGGAAAATAAAGATATTATTTCAGTAGATAATTTAGATTATGATTCAAAAAAATTTGAAGAAATCTATAGAAACTTAAAATTATTGGCAAAAAATGATAATAGCTTAGAAATAGACAATTACTTTAAAGACAAAAAATTATTTTCTTAAACTTAAGTTATTTTTTAGAAGTGTGAGAGCCGTAGCTAAAGACAATGATAAAAATAAAATTAAACTCAAAATGTATTTGAGGTAATTTTTTTCCTCAAAAATTATTTTAATCTTAGGCAAAACAGTTCTATATAAACTTTCCACTTCTTTTTGCTTTTCATTTATATAATTTATTTCTTCTTGATAAAATTGCAGATCCTCAAAAAAAACATAATTTTTATTTTTAATATTTCTAAGGGCTTCTAAATTTGAGAGATATGATAGCAAGGCAGCATTTGATGATATCATTTCTTTATTAATATCATTAAGAGGGCTTTTAGTAATCTTTTCAATCATTCTAATAAACTGGCTTTGAGAAAATTTTTGTTCTACTCTCTTCTCTCTTTTTTTTTCGTAAAAATTTCCAAACTCATCTTTCAAACCTTCTGTTTTTTTCTTCTTCTTACTTACTTCCCCCCTCGCCAATGAATTTATAACTTTATCTTTTTGAAAATGTCTATTTAATAAAAATCTAGAAAAATCTAGGTTATAAATAACTTCCAAGTTGTAAAAAGTTTTAAGTTCTTTTCCCAATTTCGGCGTCAATTTTTGCAGCTTAGCTGTACTTATTCCGCTTATATTGGGAATGACTGTTTGTATTACAGATAAGTTGTTACGTATTCTTTTTTCATGGGTTTTAATTTTTTTATTAAATCTTAAATTTACCATTGCTTTTTCTCTTTCAAATATGGATTTAATATAAAACTTAATTATGTAGTCATTGTGAGCTTTAATAAAGTTTCTAAAAAATTTAACTACTTCTTCTCTTTGCTCTAGACTGGCACTAGTTGAAATGGTGTTTGTAAATTTATTTTGTGTAAAAAAAAGCTGTGTAACAAATCTTCTTTGGTCCTTTTTATTTCTGGCAAATTCTTGCCTTCTAGCAAATGATAAGCGATCAGTTAACGTCGCCGTCCCTTTTCTTTCTATTTCTGTCGACGAGTAGCTTTCTTGATTTAGCTTCTCAATTATTCCAGGTAAATATTGATTATTTTGAGGATCGTAAGTAAATTGGTTTTTCTTTAGGTGCATATCTAATTGCGCATTTTGAGTAGTTGTAAAGAAAATTTTTACTTTTAATGGGTTGTAATTAAAACGATCAACGGAAAGTAAAAATAAGAAAACGAAAATAATTAATAAAAGAGAAAAAGCTTTAAAAAAAAAGATATTGTCTTTTAGTAATTTTTGGATACTTGTTAGTGTCATAAATGTATTGTATTTTTTAAATAAAAAAGAATTACAATTATCACAAATAGCATACAAATGAAAAAAAAAACATATTATTTAGTTACGGGGGGTTGTGGATTTATAGGATCTAATTTTATAGAAATAGCTCTTAAAAAAAAAATAAATATTATAAACCTAGACAAGCTAACTTATGCTGCAAATCATGAAATTCTTAACAATTTTAAGAAAAATAAAAATTATAAATTTTTCAAAGGCGACTATGGTAACCGAGACCTATTAAAGAAAATTTTTTCAAGTTATTGCATTGAAAAAGTTATAAATTTTGCTGCAGAAACACATGTGGATAATTCTATTGCTGGCCCTATAAAGTTTATAAAGACTAATGTTTTTAGTTTCTCAGTTTTTTTAAATTTCACTTTAAATTACTTTAATTTACTAAGCAAAAGTGAAAAAAAATCATTTAAGTTTATTCATGTTAGTACGGATGAAGTATATGGATCGTTGAAGAAAAAAGAAAAAGCCTTTAATGAAAATAATAAATTTTATCCAAATAGCCCTTACTCTTCTAGTAAGGCAGCATCAGATGGAATAGCAAGAGCTTGGTATAAGACTTATGGATTACCTGTAATAGTTACAAATTGTTCAAATAATTACGGAAAATATCAAAATAAAGAAAAGTTAATACCACTTGTAATTAATCAAGCACTTCAAAAAAAAATTATTCCAGTTTATGGAAATGGAAAAAATATTAGAGATTGGTTGCATGTATCAGATCATTGCGATGCTTTATTGGCAATTGTTAAGAAAGGTCTTGTGGGTGAGGCTTACAACATTGGAGGAGGAACCGAAATTGAAAATATAAAAATAGTTAAACTAATCTGTTCTCATTTGAACAAAAAGTCTCCGCTAAAAGACGGAACTTCTTATTTAAAATTAATAAAATTTGTAACTGATAGATTAGGTCATGATTTTAGATATTCTGTAAATTTTAATAAATTAAAAAAAACACTAAACTGGAAACCTAAAATTAATTTTTCAGATGGAATTAAACAAACTGTCGACTGGTATATAAAAAAATATAGCACATAAGACTTTGATGAAAATTGTAGTATTTGGAAAAACAGGACAAGTTGGAAATGCAATTTATTCTACACTAAAAAATAAATATAAAAATTTTTTTATTCATTACTACTCATCTAGTGAAATAAATAAAAAAATTAAAAAAGCTGACTTCTTAAAGATTTCAACAATAAAAAAAATTATAAATTCTGAAAAACCCGATATTATTATCAATGCATCGGCATACACGAATGTGGATAAAGCCGAGATTGAAAGAAAAAAAGCTTTTACAATTAATGGGGAGGTACCAAAAGTTATAGCGAATGAATGTAAGAAAAAAAATATTTTTTTTATACATTTTTCTACGGACTATGTTTTTGACGGAAAAACTAAAACAAAATATACAGAAGAAAGTTTGTGCAAGCCAATAAACTATTATGGAAAAACAAAACTATATGCAGAAAAAGCTATTGTTAAATCTAAATGTAAATATTTAATATTAAGATTGTCAGGTGTTTATGGAGAGGGTAAAAAAAATAATTTTATAAAAAAAATTATTTACAACTTGAAAAATAACGGGACAATTAATGTTGTTGATGATCAGTATGGCAACCTAACTCCTTGTGAGTTAATCACTAAATGCTTGTTAAATGCTATTAGCAAGTTTGGGAGAGGTGATTTAAATTCAGCAATATATCATCTTTGTTCAAAAAAAAGTTCCTCAAAGTTAGATGTTGCAAAATATATTTTAAAAAATCATAAATTTTTTAAAAACAAAGTTAAATTTGTAATTTTACCTATCAAATCAGATGCCCTTAATTCGTTAGCTGCAAGGCCAAAAAATTCTTCTTTAAGTACATCAAGGGTTGAAAGGGATTTGAGATTGGTTATAAAAACATGGGATTTTTACTTAAAAAAATATTTAAAAAAAATATAATGAAAAGAAAAGGAATATTATTAGCGGGCGGAAGTGGAACTAGATTATTTCCTGTGACAAAAGTTATATCAAAGCAATTGTTACCAATACACGACAAGCCAATGATTTATTATTCTTTAAGTACCCTTATGATGGCTGGGATTAGGGAAGTAATTATTATTTCAACAGCGCGTGATATAAATTTTTTTAAAGACTTATTTGGAGATGGGGCAGACCTTGGAATGAAATTTGAATATGCTGTACAAAAAAAACCAGAAGGAATTGCTCAATCAATAATTATAGCAGAAAAATTTTTAAAAAAATCTCCATTCGCACTTATGCTGGGCGACAATATTTTTTATGGGAATAATTTTTCAAAAATTTTAAAAAAAATAAGTTCTAGAAAAAATACAACAGTTTTTGCTTATCATGTAAAAGATCCTGGCAGATATGGAGTTGTTGAATCTGATAAAAAAGGAAATGCTATTTCACTAGAAGAGAAACCCAAAAAACCAAAATCTAATTTTGCTGTTACTGGACTCTATTTTTATAATAATTCAGCAATAAAAGTTGCTAAGAATTTGAAACCTTCTGCTCGAAATGAACTTGAAATTACAGATCTAAATAAATTTTTTTTAAAAAATAAAAAACTAAAAGTTGAGTATTTAAATAGAGGATTTGCATGGCTAGATGCAGGTACTTTCGAATCATTCTATGAATGTTCACAATTAATAAGCGCTATTGAAAAAAGACAAGACATTAAAATTGGTTGCATTGAAGAGATAGCTTTCAATAATAAGTGGATAAATAAAGATGATTTAAAGAAAAAAGTTTTATCATACGGAAAGAGCGAATACGGTAATTATTTAAAAAAAATTATTAAATGAAAATTTTATCAAATGGTTTTGGTGGATTTAAAGTATTAAAACCAAATTTGCATAGAGATAGTAGAGGTTTTTTCTATGAAGCTTTTAATAATGATAAATTCTCTAAAATTTTAAAAAAAAAATTTTCAATAAAACAAATTAATATTTCGTTTTCCAAAAAAAATGTTTTTAGAGGATTTCATTATCAAGCCAAACCTTTTTCCCAAGATAAAGTCATAAGAGTATTGGAAGGTGAGATTTTAGATATTATTATCTCGCTAGATAAAAAATCAAAACATTATTTACAGAAATTTTCAATCAAACTTTCTGCTCAAAATAAAAAAATGCTTTATATTCCTGGCAATTTTGCTCACGGTTTTTTGGTTCTCTCTAAAACAGCAATGATTGAATACTTAACCTCATCAAAATACTCCAAAAAACACGAGAGAACTTTATTTTATAACGACCCAAAAATAAATTGTAAATTTTCAAAGAGAATTATTACTTCTAATAAAGATAATTACAAAAAATCTTTATTATATAATAAGTAACAATGCACCAATTTAGCAAATCATCTCATTTTAATATCCTCAGTATTCTCTGTGCTTGTTTAATTCCTTTGCTAGTGACGGGTCCTTTTTTACCAGATTTGTTGGTGAGTTTTGCGTCATTGTGGTTTTTGTATTATTCACTCAAACACAAAATGTATTCCATCTATTATAATCCTTATTTTTTTGCCTTTATTTTTTTTTGGGGAGTCTGTGTTTTGTCATCTCTATTATCGGATGAGATTTTATTTAGTTTAAAAAGCTCTCTATTTTATGTTAGAATTGGAATCTTCGCATTATTAATTTCTTACTTGATTGATCAAAATAAAAAAATATTAGATTATTTTTATTTTGCATTCCTGATTACTTTTTCTGTGCTAATTCTGGATGGCTACTTTCAGTATTTCACTGGATCTAATGTGCTTGGATATAAAATAGCAGGGGTTAGGGCCTCTTCTTTTTTTGCCGATCAATTAATCATGGGGTCTTATTTGGTGCGTTTATCCCCACTTCTTATTGCTTTGTTTTTAGTAAGAGAAAATAAACAGCCTTGGGAGTATTATTTTTTTCCTGTTTTTTTAGTTCTAGTAGCAATACTTATTTTTATGTCAGGAGAACGATCATCTTTATTTTTTTTAATCATGTACTCATTGTTTTTGCTCTTTTTTCTATCTTGTTACAAATTGATTCGTATAAGCATAATTGTTATTTTATTTGGCTTGTTTACATTGTTAATACTTAAAAATTCCAAGTTTAAAGAACGTTATATAGAAGACCCCATTCAGAGCATTGGTATAAACAATTCTAAAAAATATTTCTTTACTCCAGAGCATGATTCTTTGATCAGGACGGCTTGGAACATGTTTTTGGACAAACCTATTTTAGGTCATGGTCCAAAATTATTTAGAGTAAAATGCAAAGTATACGATAATGGCGGTATCCAACCATGTGACACACATCCTCATAATTTTTATGTTCAGTTGCTTGCAGAACTAGGAATAGTAGGATTTTCTTTTTTAGCAGGATTTTTTGTCTATTTTTCCTACCTGAGTGTGAGGCATGTTTTTGAGCGTGTTATAAACAAACGTATTTGGCTTAGTGACTATCAAATTTGTTTACTTGCAGGACTTCTCATTACAATATGGCCCATTACTACGAATGGCAGTATTTTTAATAATTATCTTATGATACTTTATGGTTTGCAGATAGGGTTTTTCCGAAAAAAAATCATATAAAAAACCGCTCTTTTTTTTTGTTATTTCTATAAAGCTGTTTTGACATTGGATCGAATTGTTTATTATTTTCTTTTTTGACCAAAAAAGAAACTTTACATTATCTTGTTTATTTAGTAGAAAAGTTGGCCTGGTAATTATTGCGAAGAGGTAATACCCGATCCCATTCCGAACTCGGAAGTCAAGCTCTTCAGCGCCGATGGTACTTTGCCTTAAGGTATGGGAGAGTAGGTCGTTGCCAGGCTTTAAAAAACATCTATAAATTATTTCAATGAAAAATTTAATTGTAGTAACTGGAGGCGCTGGTTTCATTGGTTCAAATTTAATTGAACTATTATTAAATAAAACTAAATTTGAAATTATTAGCATAGATAACTACTCCTCCGGAACAAAAAAAAATCATATTAGAAATAGTAGAGTTAGGTACATAAATTCCAATACACAAAAAATAGACAAAGTTTTAGGCAAATACAAAAAAAAAATAAATGCAATATTTCACTTCGGCGAGTTTTCAAGAATTTATCAAAGCTTTTTAAAATTTGATGAATGTTTTTATTCCAACTCCATAGCTTCCAAGGCAGTATTTCAATTTTGCTTAGAAAATAAAATTAAACTGATCTACTCAGCAACTTCTGCGAGTTTAGGAAATCATGGTGAGGATAAAAATCTCTCTCCTTATGCCTTTACCAAAGCTAAGAATTTGGAGTTATTGGAAAATTTAAAAAAATGGTTTAATTTTAAATACGAAGTTGTTTATTTCTACAATGTGTACGGTCCAAGACAGATTTGCAAGGGAGATATGGCTACCGTTGTTGGTATATTTGAGGATCATTTTTTACATAAAAAAAAATTACCAGTCGTTAGACCGGGAACCCAAACTAGAAAGTTTACACACGTGCAAGACACGGTTCAAGTCTGCTACCAAGCTTGGAAAGAAAATAAAAATAAACATTATTCTATCGCTCATCAAAAATCTTTTTCAATTATTGAGTTATCCAAGATGTTTCTCTTGAAGATTAAATATTTACCTCGCAGACCAGGAGAAAGATATGCCTCAGCATTAAATGACATAAATTTGGGTAATAAGTTTTGTAAAAAAACTGCTAAAATTTCCTTAAAATCTTACATAAAAGATTTTTTACAAAAACATAGCTTTACAAAAAACAATTAAATATATAATACCCTCACCATGAAAGTTGTAAGTTCATTAAAATCATTAAAAAAAAGAGATCTTAATAATAAGCTTGTTAAGAGAAGAGGAAAGCTTTATGTCATAAACAAAAAAAATCCTCGCATGAAAGCTCGTCAGGGTTAATATCGATTTTCAAATGAATATCAAAGAGCAACAAAAAACTTGGTCTAATTTTACCAAATTAACCTTGTATTCCTCTTTAGCGATTGTCATCATACTTATTTTAATGGCACTTTTTCTTTTGTAGCAATTTAATTTACTATTATTAAATTTTTTTTTTACGATTAATAAACATTTAATTTAATTTTTTGCTTTTTTTAAAAAAAAAATATATTAATTATTTATGATCATTGGAGCTTTACATGAAAAAAATAATACAGAAAAAAGAATTTTGCTTTCTCTTGAAACTGTAAAAAAGCTTTCCAAAGAAAAATTAACAATCCTAATTACTAAGAGCTATGGTTTAAATTCCAATATTAGCGATCAGGAATTGATCGATAGTGGGGCAACAATAGAGACAGAAGAAAATATTTTAAAAAAGAGTGATATTATTCTAAAAATTTCTCTAGAAGAAAGTGATAAAATTGAACTATTAAAGAATGGTGCAAATATAGTTTTAAATAATTTTGACAAAGCAAATTTAGAAATATTAAAAAACCTTAAAAGTAAGAATATAAATATATTTTCATTGGATTTTTTACCAAGAATAACGAGAGCTCAATCAATGGACATACTATCTTCGCAGGCAAATTTGGCAGGGTATAGATCTGTAATTGATTCTTCTTATGAATTTAATAAAGCTGTTCCAATGATGATGACAGCCGCAGGAACGGTCACACCAGCAAAATTTTTTATTATTGGAGCGGGTGTTGCCGGCTTACAAGCTATCGCTACAGCAAAAAGACTTGGAGGAGTTGTGTCTGCAACAGATGTTCGTCTGGCTTCTAAGGAGCAAGTTGAAAGTTTGGGAGGAAAATTTGTTTTTGTTGAGGATGCTGAAAGTTTAGAAACCGCTGGTGGCTATGCAAAAGAAGCAAGTGAAGATTTTAAAAAAAAACAAGAAGAATTATTAAAAGAAACAGTAAAAAAGCAAGATATTATAATTTGCACAGCCTTAATTCCTGGAAAAAAAGCTCCAAGAATTATAACTGAAGAAATGGTTTTATCTATGAGGCCAGGATCTATCATTTGTGATCTGGCAGCAGCGCAAGGGGGAAACTCAGCATTTTCAGAACCAGATAAGATAGTAGAAAAAAATGGTATTAAAATTATTGGATATACAAATTTTGCTTCTAGAATTTCAGAAACAGCTTCTAATTTATTAGCAAAAAATATTTATAATTTTATTGATCTTATTTATGACAAAGAAAACAAGACAATTAAAATTGATAAAGAGGATGAAATAATTAAAGGTGTATTAATGAATGGAGAATCATAATGATTGAAGTAGACCCTTTTGTATTTAGATTCGCAATTTTTATTTTATCAATATTTGTAGGTTACTATGTAGTTTGGAGTGTTACACCAGCTTTACATACACCTTTGATGTCAGTAACCAACGCAATTTCATCAGTTATAATTGTTGGAGCTTTGATTGCTGTGGCAGTATCTAATTCTGAGAGTTCATCAGTTTCTTTATGGTTTGGGGTTGTGGGTATTTTTTTAGCAGCCATAAATATCTTTGGTGGCTTCTTGGTAACTGCAAGAATGCTTAAAATGTACAAAAAAAATAAAAATAAATAAATATGATTTCTGCTAATTTGACTGCTTTTTTATACTTAGTTTCTGGAATTTTTTTTATTCTTGCTCTTAGAGGCTTAAGTTCACCCGAGACATCACGACGAGGAAACTTCCTTGGGATTGCAGGAATGACAATTGCAATTTTGGTTACTCTTTTATCCCTTAAAGATATGAATATTTTAGTTAATAATTCATTATTTATTTTGGGGCCAATTGCATTGGGTGGTTTAGTGGGTGCATTTATTGCTGCAAGAATTGCAATGACAGCTATGCCACAGCTTGTTGCTGGATTTCATAGCTTGATCGGACTTAGTGCGGTATTGATAGCAATTGCTGCTTTTTACAATCCTTCATCTTTCGGAATAGGTGAGGCAGGAAATATTAAATTAGCCTCTCTAATTGAAATGTCCATTGGTGTTTCTATTGGTGCAATTACATTTTCCGGATCTTGTATTGCATTTTTGAAACTGCAAGGTCTTATGTCTGGTTCGCCAATAACTTTTAAGGGACAGCACATACTTAATTTACTGATAGGTCTTAGCATTATTTTTTTAATAATTTACTTATGCTTTGATCAGTCAGAACAATTATTCTGGACCATCACAGCTCTTTCAATTTTAGTAGGATTTTTAATTATTGTTCCAATTGGCGGAGCAGATATGCCAGTAGTTGTTTCTATGTTAAATTCTTATTCTGGATGGGCTGCAGCAGGAATAGGATTCACTTTAGAAAATACTGCTCTGATTATTACAGGAGCATTAGTAGGATCTTCAGGTGCAATTCTTTCTTACATAATGTGCAAAGGAATGAATAGATCTTTGTTTAATGTAATTTTAGGAGGTTTTGGAGGAGAATCTAATCAAGGGTCCTCAGAAGATAAGCCAAAAAAACCAGTTAAGCAAGCAGGAGCAGAGGATGCCGCATTTTTAATGAAAAATGCAGCGTCAGTTATTATAGTTCCGGGTTACGGTATGGCAGTTGCTCAAGCACAGCATGCCTTAAGAGAAATGGTTGATAAATTAAAAAAGCACGGCGTTAAAGTCTCTTATGCAATTCATCCAGTTGCCGGAAGAATGCCAGGACATATGAATGTATTGTTAGCTGAAGCAAATGTTCCATACGATGAAGTCTTTGAATTAGAAAATATTAATAATGATTTTTCAAACACGGATGTAAGTTTTGTAATTGGTGCTAACGATGTGACAAATCCTGCAGCAAAAACCGACAAAGCTAGTCCTATCTATGGAATGCCAATTTTAGATGTAGAAAAGTCCAAATCAGTACTTTTTGTAAAAAGAGGTTTGTCCTCTGGTTATGCTGGGGTTGATAATGAGCTATTTTACAGAGATAATACTTTAATGCTATTTTCTGATGCTAAAAAAATGGTAGAAGAAATTTCAAAAGCTTTAGACTAGCTCAGAGACTGTAGCTCAATAGTAGAGTACTACATTGACATTGTAGGGGTCGAAGATTTTACACCCCTGAATCATAACACTTACCTCACTTTCCGTTTTAACTTACGTTAGAAAGAACAGAGAACAGTAGCAGAACGTAGTAGTTCAAAGAGGCAGTGAAAGGGGCAGTGGGAAATTGTATTCCATATCGGCTCATCTGTTATATAAATAGCGAATGGGTCGAAAAAAGGTTCTTAAAACTCCTGCTAAAAAAATGTCATTCGAAGTATCGAAAAATGGCGTACTTACAGATAAACTCTCAAACATAAAACAGCTCATGGAGCTTATGAGGGGTGATGAAATATCTAAAGACAATAGATATTACATGGATCCAAAAGAGAAAGTTTTGCAAGCGCTTAAAGCTATGGAAGCCACCGCACCATTTACAAACCCTAAATTAAAAAACGATAAAAAATTAGATAAGAGGTGGGAAGCAAAAGAAAGCCCTGAATATTTTGGTTCTACCTGGAAGGATATTAAAGCTTTTGCTGAACGATATGAAATTAGCAATGAAGAAATTATGAAATATATGGTTAGTAAGGTGATTGATAGAACCAAAAAAAGTACCATAGGTTTAGCCGCACAACTGAAAGCACTTAAATTAAAAAAATTCAAGAGAGAAGGCATTATCCAAAATGCTGAAAAATTTATTAAAAAAGATATAAAACTAAAGAAAAAAAAGAATGAGAGTGATAGAGATTGGCAAGAAAGATTATACCAAGTAGTTTATAAAGCTGAACAAAGAGTAAAAAAATAATTGGATCTGTAGCTCAAAAGTAGAGTACTCGATTGACATTCGAGGGGTAGTGGGAGCGTTACCCACCAGATCCACCATCCCTAAATATTTATTATTCCTTTCTTACAAAAATATTCCAATTCCTCTCTGGAATAATGCGCCTTCAATCGAATTCTATTAAAGCGACTGATGTTAACAACTAGACAGCTACTTAATAATCCCTATTTCATAGCCCATCCCACCGTTCCATTGCCCGAGATTCTGGGGTAGAATTCGTGGATGAAGATTTTCAAGAAATACTTCAAAAGCGATACATCTTTAAATCATGTAGATAAATATATCCGCTCAGTTCTCAAAACCTTTAATCCTGATGACGATGTAGAAATATCCTATCAAGATGAATCAATTCAAATAAAGATGGTTCCAAAGGTTAGTTATGGCTCTTAAACCTTGTAGAGAATGTAAAAAAAAAGTTTCTACCGAAGCTTCCACCTGTCCTAGTTGCGGCGTTCCAAATCCTACAATTATTAAAGAAAAAACGATTGATACATTCAAGAACGTCAACATGCATTGTCCGGATATCCATTGTGATGAATACAGAATAGTTAAGTCCTCACCAGCTGGCAAAACATCTTACAAATGCGAAAAGTGTAATTATGAACTAACTGATTCAAAAAAACTACTTTCTAAAGGAGCCAAAGAAATAAAGAAAGTGTCCGTGGATAATAATAATCATAATCCGTGGAAAGAAACTAACAATAGAACCAAAAGAGATGATGGAAATATTTTTGGATTTTGGAGAGGAGGTGAAGGCTTAATAAAAACTTTCTGGTTGTATTTTATCGTAGCTAATATGGTAGGCAATGTTTTGGTTTTCGGTGCTGAATCAGAAGGATCAGGAATGGTAACTTTTGTAAGTGTAATTCAAATTGGTTGGAATATTCTTGCAGTTATAGGTGTATTTAATGCAGCAGACATTTATAAGAATAAAAAGATTCAATCGGGTCAGCCATATGGATATGCAACAGCAGCAAAAATTGCTGTAGTAGTGTTAATTTTATCTGCAATAGGAAATTCAATTAGATGATTAAAAAACTTTTAGGGATCGTGGTTTTGGGTTTGTTGTTGAGTGGAAATTCAACTGCAAAGCAATTAAGTAAATCTCCATTTATACCAGATGATGTTTATGATCAATTCAGTCAATTATCCAAAGAACATAAGATTAAATTTTGTGGCTTTAAAAATTACAAACCAAGAATTAATATAATTAATAAAGATCTCCCTCCAAGAATTTATGGTTACAATTCAAGAATGGATAATGATAAAAATGTAGAAGGTATTTATGCTAGAGATGTTTTTAGAGCATACACACATGCTGTTAATTTTGTGATGGTAAATGAAGACGATGAAATAAAAGAAGTTATTTTTAATAAACTTTATGTATGGGCAAAAAATAAGGCTCTTACCAAAACAAAACAATGTTACAGGAATTCAGCTAAAAGTTCTATTTTAAAAGACTGTGAAGGAGAATGGAGTGATCCTGAGGGACAAGATTTAGCACCGATAAAAGACGCAACAGTTACTTTAGAGATAATTATGGGATTAAATTATATCTACAATCTTAATTTTTCTGATTACAAGGTTAATGATTCTAGACATAAAAATATTAATGCGTGGTTTAAGCTTTTTTATAAAAGAATAAAGCCAGCTAATAAATTTTATTGGGGAAATTCTGCTGGTTGGTATTTTCCAAATATAACCTTAAGACATAATAGTAATAAAAAATATAAAAGTTTAGTTAAGAAACTAGTTAAAGGTGCTGATAAATGGATTTTAGAGGATGGAAGCATTAGAGACAGAACTACTCGTGGAGATAGAGCGTTATGGTACCATCATACAGGTCTAGGTGAGGCATTCATGATACTAGAAATTGCTAACGCTGCTAAAGTGAAGTTACCTAAAAATTTTGAAAAAAAATTAATTAAAGCTGTAGAGATATTCCACGACGCATTTCTAGATAACTCAAAAATTGAGCCTTGGGCAAAGGAACAACATAACTCCCAAGCTAGCAATGGAGTTCAAAAATTTACTCTTAACTTAGATAGTATTTCATTCAATGGTCCATGGCTTCATGTTGTGCAGTATAGATATCCAGAACATAGAACTTCAAAGTTTTTAAAAAATCATATGTCAAATCGTGCACAATCTCTTAAAGGTGATGAGGTTGCTGGAATTGGGATGGGCTGTATATACAACGCATTAGCAAATCAATGAAAAAACTTTAAGTAAAATTTCACCACCAGTCCAGCAAAAAACCAATCTAAACTTTAATCAGCATTATAAATCAAGAGAAGTAGAAGAGTGGTAAGGGGCGTTCTGTTGCAAGGTGCCTTTGACTGTGGCTCTAAAATCATTACATAGATTCATTATTATTTTTACAAAAAGTAATAATTGGAGCTAATTACGATTCCAAATAGAACCATGAACCTTGAAACGGGCTTCTTGAAATCGTACAATATTAAGAATGAAATTTAAGATATGATAAAAATATTAGTTCATTTTATAGTTTGGGCATTAGCCTTTTTTACAATTGGTTTTTTTTATTTAGATAATTTTGAAGCAACAACAGTTGAGATTGTAGCTTCGTGGATAGTTTTATCAGCCATCATGACCATTGTATCGTTATACAAAAATCACATTAGGAATATAAATTAAATAATTAATGTTCAGTGCTCTTTAAATCACCCAAGCCCATTCCAAAAAAATTCCCATAATATTTTTTTGAAGTCATTAAGTTCTAGTTGATTACAAATCTACGTTCCCAAGTCTAAAGGTAAGTATATTTAGAACCCGCCCTGAAAAAAGTTGGTAGGAGTTATCATTTCAAAGCTATTTGCAAATCCACCTGGTACCACTATTAAACAGTTAAGCCTTTGCATTAGAGATTGAGTGAGCCGCAACAGTGGCGAACGAGATGCGATCGCAACAAAGATTGCAGGTTCAAAGTATTGAATAAAAATTAATCTTAAAATTTGTTTGGTTGCGGGGCTTGGATTTGAACCAAGGACCTTCAGGTTATGAGCCTGACGAGCTACCAGACTGCTCCACCCCGCGATATATAAGTAAAATTGTATTTAATAGTAAAAAAAATTAAAATCTAGCTTTAAGTTTTCTAAGCTTCTTAACTCTAGCCATATTATCTTCTAATTCTCTTTTTTTCTTCTCTGAGGGCTTTTCGTAGGTACTTTTTATTTTTAATAAACGAAATGTTCCTTCACGTTGAAGCTTCTTTTTAAGAACCCTCAGTGCTTGTTCCAGATTGTCATTTTTAACTTCTATTTTAATAACCTACCTCCAAATAAGCGGGTGAATTAACATTTTGCAAAAAAAAAGTCCACAGTTATATTGTTATTTTTATGAAATATTTCATACCATCTCCTAAAAAAGGATCTGAAAGTAAGAGCAAAACGATATCAAGAAGGGCCTTTGTATTGACTTCTTTTAAATTCATTTTTTTTGCAACAATTGTTTCTCGGTTGTTTTATTTGCAGGTAATAAAAAGAGACGATTTTATTGTCAAGTCGGACAAAAACAGATTCAGGAAGTGGAAGTTAACACCCTCCAGGGGTTCAATACTCGATAAGAATGACAATATTATTGCAGACAATTTTCAAGTTTTTAAAATTGCAATTATTCCTAAAGAAATAAAATCTTTAGAATTTTTTTTATCATCTCTATCAAAAATAGTACCTCTTTCAGATTCGGAAATTATATTTTATAAAAAAAAATATTATCAACATAATAAAAATTTCCCCTTTGTCCTTGATAAAATTCTAAAATGGTCAGAATTTTCTAAATTAAATTATTCAATTCAAAATTTTGAAGGTGTCCAACCTTTTGTATCTTATGAAAGAACATATTTATACCCATATGAATTTTCACATATTCTAGGATATGTTGGTATTCCAAATAAAAAAGATTTAAATAGTTTGGGTGTTCCATACCAAGGTGTTCCTAATTTAAAAGTTGGAAAAATAGGATTAGAAAAAAAAATTAATCAGAATATTTTAGGAGTGCCTGGTTCTGCCACATATGAAGTTGATGCTTATGGAAGAAGAGTTAAACAAGTAATTAAGGAAGATAGCATTGATGGGACGACAATCAAAACTACTATTGATAAAGATATACAGATATTTGCTTACGAACAGCTAAAGAATTATGCGGGATCAATTGTAGTGATGGATATGTATGGAAATGTTTTATGTTGCGTTTCAAGTCCATCTTATGATCCTAATAAATTTACTTACGGAATGAGTCATGAAAAGTATAAATTACTATTAGAAGACGAAAAAAAACCACTCATAAATAAAGCGCTCACCGCCACCTATCCTCCGGCATCAGCATTTAAAATGATTGTTGCCCTATCTGCTTTAGAAAATAAAGTAATTACTAAAAACTTTAGACACACCTGTAAAGGAGATGTGGAACTGTATGATCAAAAATACCACTGTTGGAAGGATAGGGGGCATGGAAGAATAAATTTAAGTAGGGCTATTAAAGAATCTTGTGACATTTATTTTTATGAAGTTGCAAGACTCTTGGGGATTGACCGTTTGCAAAAAACAGCTTTTAGATTTGGGTTAGGAAATTATGTTTTTCAAAATTTTTTTGAAGAAAAAAAAGGGCTTGTGCCTTCCACTTCCTGGAAGCAAGAGACCCTAGGAAAACCGTGGTATTTAGGAGAAACTATGATCTCTGGAATAGGGCAGGGCTTTCTTAGAACCACTAATGCACAGCTTTGCAAAATGATTACCCAGATTGCAAATGGTGGACATCAAATTGAAGCAACTTTTTTAAAGGTAAACAATCTTACTCTGGGAAAAAAAATTATTAAAGACGATAAACATAGGGAGCTTTTATTAAGAAGTTTGTTTGATGCAACTAATCAACCTGGCGGAACATCATATAGCTCAAGAATTGCTGGTAAAATGAATTTTGCAGGAAAAACCGGCACAGCACAAGTTCGGAGAATATCAGAGTCTCAGAGAAAAAAAGATTTAAAGAATAAAGACTTACCTTGGAAATTTAGAGATCATTCCTTATTTGTTGGATATGGACCTACTATAAATCCCAAGTATGGAATTTCAGTGATCATTGACCATGGGGGTTCAGGTTCTGCTGTTGCAGCCCCCATTGCAAGGAACGTAATGAAAAAAATTTTCGATCAAGAAAAAAAAATAAGCAATGTATAAATATATTCGCAAGAGCCTATTTGAAAGAATAATTGAAAAAATAAATCAGTTTGATTGGTTGTTTTTTTCTTTAATCTGCGTGTTAATCTTTGTTGGACTGCTAACTATACATACAGTAGATAATTCTAGCACTAATTATTTATTCAAACATTTTCTAAGAATATCTTTTTCACTTTTTTTGTTTTTGGTAGTTGCATTTATTAATATCAAATTTTGGTATAGGTTTGCTTATATTTTTTATTTAGGAATAGTTGCTATGCTTATCTACGTGGATTTTTTTGGCTTATCTGCACTGGGAGCAAAAAGATGGATTAACCTTTATTTCTTTAATATTCAACCATCTGAGCTTATGAAGGTGGGAGTAATTTTGGCACTTGCTAGGTATTATCAGTATATCAAGGTTGAAGAGATTGATCGTTTTTCTAAACTAATTATTCCTATTATCATTATTGCTATTCCTTTCTTTCTAGTTGCCAGTCAACCAGACTTAGGAACTGGAATATTTATTTTAGTAGTTTGCGTAGGAATGCTTTGGCTGGCCGGTCTTAGCTTAAAAATTTTTATAACTAGTTTTGTTTCTTTGTTAGTTATTGCACCTTTCGTTATTTCTTTTTTAAAGCCTTATCAAAAACAAAGAATACTAACTTTCTTAAATCCAGAAAATGACCCATTAGGATCAGGGTATCATATTATTCAGTCTAAAATTGCAATTGGATCAGGAGGTTTTTTTGGAAAAGGCTTTAAGCAAGGAACGCAAAGTAACTTAGAGTTCTTACCAGAAAAACATACAGATTTTATATTTACTGTTTTTGCAGAACAGTTTGGATTTCTTGGTTCCATTTTACTAATCTTACTTTTTTTTGCCATCATCTTAAAAATTTTAAATATCTCATTAAAATCTCAAAATAATTTTTCTAGGTTAGTCTGTTTTGGAATAGGATTTAATATTTTTGTTTATCTTGCTGTTAATCTTGGAATGGTTACTGGATTACTACCGGTAGTTGGTGTTCCTCTCCCCATTATTTCATACGGAGGAACTGCCATGCTTACTACGATGTTTAGCTTAGGACTTGTAATGAGTGCTAAAATTCATAAAGATAATCAATTATAAAATCATGATGAATAATAAAAGTGAAATGATGGCATATATTATGCTTATTCTTGCAACTTTTTTTTGGGCAGGAAATTTTATTGTTGGAAAAGTTGCTACTCTTTTTGAAATTCCTCCCATCACATTAAATTTCTATAGATGGTTTGTTGCCTGGATTATATTAGCCCCATTTACAATGAGAGACGTATTTAAGAATAGGTTGATTATTAAAGAAAATTTATTTTCTGTCATCATTATGTCTTTTACCAGTATATCAGTTTTTAATTCCGTTGTTTATTATGGCCTAAACTATACCCAAGTATTAAATGGTGTGTTGATGATATCAACAATACCAATTTTAATTATTATAATCACATCGATTTTTAAAACAGAAAAAGTAAATATTTATCAGATTGCCGGAGTGTCTGTATCTCTGTTGGGAGTTGTAATAATCATTACTAAAATGGAATTTCAAAGGTTGATACATATGCAGCTTAACAAAGGAGATCTTTGGATTCTGGTAGCAATGTTATCTTGGGCAATTTATTCAATTATTATAAAAGAAAAAAAAATTAATCTTCGACCCTTCGTGTTACTTCAAACTTTAATAACTTTTGGTGTTATTCTGCTTGCACCCATTTATTTCTTAGAAGTGGCATCTGGAAAGTATTTGCCTCTTAATCTTCCAGTTTTTTTGACTATAGGATATGTTGTATTGTTTGCGGGAATTGGGGCTTATATTTTTTGGAATGGAGCTATTATGATTATTGGAGCAAATAGGGCGGGAGTTTTTTTACATTTAATGCCAGTGTTTAGCTCCATAATGGCTATCACATTGCTGGGAGAATCTTTCGCCAAGTTCCATTTTTTTGGAGCAGTATTTATTGTATTTGGTATCTTCCTATCTTCTATAAAAGTGCTAAAATAATTTTAAATGGTAGATTAAAAAAAAGAGGGGGAGCTTGTGAATTTAACAAAAGAACAATTAAATCAATTTGACAAAGAAGGTTATCTCTTTTTTCCAAAACTTTTTACTTCTGACGAAACTAAAAATTTAGTTAATGAAGTTCCTGAAATTTACTCAAGAAAAGAAGAGTACAATATTAGAGAAAAAAGTTCAGATTCTGTTCGAACGAATTTTGCTGCACATATGTACAGTGAGCCTTTCGCAAAGCTAGCTAGGCATCCTAGAATGATAAAGCCTGTTGAGGATTTGTTGGGAGAAAAACTTTATATGCACCAATTTAAAATCAATGGAAAAATGGCTTTTGATGGTGATGTGTGGCAGTGGCACCAAGATTACGGCACTTGGAAAAATGATGATTTAATGCCGACCGAAAGAGCAATGAATGTTGCGATCTTTCTTGATGATGTAACAGAATTTAATGGTCCCTTGATGTTTATACCTGGATCTCACAAAAGAGGAGTAGTTAATGCCAAGCATGATACGAGCACAACAAGCTACCCACTTTGGACAATAGACAACAAGCTAGTAAGTCAATTGGTTGAAAGAGCAGGTGGTATTAAAGGTGGCATGGTTAGCCCAAGAGGTCCTGCAGGGTCTATGATTTTATTTCACAGTTGCCTAGTTCATTCCTCAGGTAGTAATCTATCTCCATTTAATAGAGTAAGTGTTTATTTAAGTTTATGCGCTGTTAGCAATCACATTCAAAGATTTAAAAGAAAAGAATACATTGCCCATAGAAATTTTGATCCAATTGAATGCTTGCCAGATGATTGTTTATTAAAAGACTACGATGTAGACCTTCCTTGGAAAAATGGATTACCTGCTTCTGCTTTTGAAACTTCACAAGAAAAGTTGGCAGGTTAATTAAAGATTATTTTAGATGTATCTTTATACGAAGTTAGAACAGCAGAAAAAAGATATATCCATTGCTTTCATAGGATGTGGAAAATTTATTTCCATGTTTTTATCTCAGTACAATCAGTTAAAAAAAATTAAGATTGACACTATTGTAGATTTAAAAATTGATAATGCCAAAAACAATTGCCTTAAAAGTGGACTAACCAAAGACACGGTAGACAAAATCAATTTTTTTGAATCTTTAGACGAGGCAATAGATAGAGATGTCGATATTTTTATAGAAGCAACTGGAAACCCTATTGTTGGAACAATTCATGCAGCCAAAATTATCAGAAAGAAAAAACATATTATTTTAGTAAATGTTGAAGCAGATGTTACTTGTGGCAAGTATTTGTCTGATCTTGCAAAAGAACACAATGTGATTTGCTCTATGGCATATGGAGACCAGCCTTCCTTAATTGTTGAGCAAGTGGAGTGGGCTAAATTAAATGGTTTCGAGGTAACTTGTGCTGGGAAAGGAACAAAATATCACCCAACTTTTGAATATTCTACACCAGACACTGTTTGGGGTCATTATGGATTAAGCAAAGAAAGAGCAGAGATTGAATCTGGAATGAATCCAAAAATGTTTAACTCTTTTTTGTGTGGAGATAAAAGTGCAATTGAGATGGCAGCTGTTAGCAATGCTACTAATTTAAAATGCCCAAGCAATGGATTAACTTTTCCTCCAGTTGGAGTTTATGATATTGCAAAAAAACTTATTCCAAAATCAGAAGGCGGCATGAATGAGTATAATGGACAAGTAGAGGTTATTTCTAGCATTGATATAAATCAAAAAGATATTCCCAATGACTTGCGTTGGGGGGTTTACGTTGTGATCAAAGCCCAGAATCAGTATGTAAAAAACTGTTTCAGTGATTATGGAATGGTTACAGATAGCTCAGGAAATTACTCTGCAATTTGGAGGCCTTATCACTATATTGGTTTGGAGCTTGCTCAGTCCATGTACTCAATTACCTTGGACAGTAAGGCGACTGGTTATACTAAGTATTACAATGCAGACGTTGCTTCTTATGCAAAAAAAGATTTGCAGGTTGGAGAAATTTTAGATGGAGAGGGAGGATTTTGCGCAAGAGGAAAATTGGTAACATCTAAAAAATCGAAAGATGAAAAAATTTTAGCACTAGGTCTTTCAGATGGGGCAATTGTAAAAAAACATATTAAAAAAGATGAGGTAATTACATTGAGCGATGTTGAGCTTAATCTCCCAGATGAAGTCTTAAAAGCTAGAGAATATCAATATAATTTAATCTAGTGAACAAAATAGAAGTTTTTAAAAAAGGCTTTCTAGATGTTATACCTCTGACCATCCCAGTTATACCATTTGGAATTATTTACGGAGTAACAGCTACCGAAATTGGTTTAAGTCCAATGATTACTTTTGTAATGTCATTTGTAATTTTTGCTGGATCTTCACAAATCGCATTCTCACAACTGTTTATAGCAGGAGCCTCTCCTTTAGTTATAATAACTTCAGTTGCTGTAATTAATTCAAGGCACTTACTTTATGGAGCGGTTCTTTCCCAATATTTAAATAAATTAAACTACTACTGGAGAGTTCTTCTTAGCTATCTAATGACGGATCAAGCTTTTAGCGTTTCTCTTTCTTATTTTAAAAAAAATAAAAAAAATTATAATTCTCATTTTCATATGTTAGGCTCTGGCTTTACTCTTTGGTTTTTATGGCAAACATCAACTTTATTAGGAATAATTTTTGGAAATATTGTTCCAGAACAATTGGGCTTAGAATTTATAATACCTTTAACTTTCCTGTCTTTAATTATTTCAGAATTAAGAAAATTAGATCATTTAATTGTAATAATAATCTCAGGATTAACCTCTCTTGTCGCTTATAGTTTTCCTTATAAGATTTATATTATTATATCTGCGCTTTTGTCCTTAGGTGTTGCCTACATTCTAGTTGCTAAATTTAAAAAAATTTCAAAATGATTTGGTTTTGGATCTCAGTTGCTGGACTTGTCACTTTTCTTACAAGATATTCAATGATAGCTTTTATAGATCCCAAGATTTTAAATACAAATTTGAAAAAAGTTTTAAATTACGTCCCATCCGCTGTATTCCCAGCTCTTATTTTTCCTGCAGTATTCTTGGATAAAAAAGGGTTTTTTGTTAATATTGATAACCCTCAAATTTGGGCTTTTTGCATTGCAGTAATTGTTGGTTATTTTTTTAATAATATTATTTTAACTATTGTCTCAGGATTAATTAGTTTTTGGATTTTAACTTTTTATTTTTAGTTAACCTAATTTTCCCAGAAAAGGAAAAAGTTCTAGCAAGTAAAACCCAATTGCTTGAAGCTTAGAAGTTAAAATTAAGATTCCCGTAAGTATAAGAATTACACCTGATGTTTTTTGAATTTTGGAAATGAATTTTCTTGCTTTTTTTGAAAATATTAAAAAATTTCCCATATAATATCCAGCAAGAACAAAGGGAATTCCCAATCCAATAGAATAGGTAATTAAAAGAAATATTCCTTCGGTTAGAGTATTTTCTAATGACGCTAACGCCAAAATAGATCCAAGGATTGGTCCAATACATGGTGTCCACCCAAATGCAAACCCCATGCCAACCACAAGAGGAAAAAAAAAATTATTTGAATATTTAGAAAGATAAAATCTAAATTCATTATTTAAAAAATTAAATTTAATGATTCCTAATAAATACATTCCAAAAAAAATAATTATTATTGCAATAATATTGGAGAATATCTGAGATTTACTAAGTAAAAAGGATCCAAAAAAAGTAGAGGATGCTCCCAAAAGAATAAAAACAATAGAAAAACCAAAAACAAAAAGTAAAGATTTTTGTAAGACAAAATATTTTGATTTTCTTTGAAGTTCTCCCAAATCAGTTCCACAAATAAATGACAAGTATCCAGGTATTAAAGGAAGAACACATGGAGATAAAAAGCTTATTATTCCTGCGAAAAAACTCAAAAACAATAAAGACATTAATTATAAGCCCAAAAGACTTTCTAACTTTCCTTGATAATCCAATTCATGAATTTTATCGCAATCTCCAACATAGGTATCTTTATAAAAAATTTGGGGAACAGTTCTTGCTCCCTTTGACTTTGATAGCATTTCTTCAAATTTTTCAGGATTTTTATTTAAATTAATTTCACTAAAATTAATTTTTTTCATATTTAATAGGGATTTTGCGCTAACACAAAAAGGACAATAATTTTTCGTATAAATAATAACATCACTCATAAAAATCTATTTATCAAATACACATACAAAACCAACATAAATTGCATAAAACTTAAATGGTTTGTATTGAGCACCAGTCACTTTTGTCATACTGGACCCATACCACCAAGAAGCTCCAGCAGTTAAAGAATCCTCTCCTTTAGTAACCAATCCATTAATTCCTTCTGGAGGTTTTGTAACGTCCATATGTTTATTGTAATTTAACAAACCCTGCGAGTTCATATTTTTTGGAATATCTCCACTTGGATATTTATAAATCTTATTTCTTTCAAATTCTTGTGAAGTCAATAATTGTTGATAAGCAGCTACCTTCCACTCATTAAAATTTGGAAGCCTACCATTGATTGATTTGCAGTAATTCTCAGCTTCGAATTTATTAATATAAACAGCAGGCTCCAGTAAGCTTTCGGCTTTAAATCCATCTGGGTTTTTATAAGTCCAGCCATTTCTCTTTTGCCAACCAGCTTCCCATTCGTATCCACCATCATTTTTTTCTGCCAATGTTTTATAATTATTTTTTTTGCGTATTCCACAAACTCTTTAATTGTGACTTAGTATTTATTGATAAAAAAATTATTTATTTTAATTTTTGGGTTTTCAAAAGAAATTACTCCTGTGGATAAAAAGATAATAAAAAAAAATAATTATAATTTTCATATACAATAAAACATATGAGTAATTTTAATAAAGTCAAAATATTCATGAAAAAATTTGGACAAAATGTAGAGACCAAATCTTCTTTTCCAGAACAAAAAACACAAGAATTGAGATACGAACTTATTAGAGAGGAGCTGGAAGAGTTGAAGGTTGCTTTAGAAGAAAAAAATTTAAAAGAAGTTGCTGATGCATTAACTGACATTCTTTACGTTACTTATGGAGCGGGTCATGCTTTTGGTATTGATTTAGACAAGTGTTTTGACGAAGTCCAAGCTTCAAATATGAGTAAATTGGGTGAGGACGGAAAACCTATCTACAACGATTCTGGAAAAGTTATGAAGGGACCTGATTATTTTAAGCCTGACCTTAAAAAATTTGTTGAATAATTAATTATAATAATTAAAACACTCTTATGAAAGAATATAAAATTGCATCTATTGCAGGTGACGGAATTGGAAAAGAAGTTACCCCTGAGGGAATTCGAATTTTAAAAAAAATTGCCGAGCAACATCAGTTTAAAATTCACTTTGATGAATTTGATTTTGCTTCTTGTGACTATCACGCAAAACATGGAACAATGCTTCCAGATAATTGGAAAGATCAGATCGGTAAGCATGATGCTATATTTTTTGGTGCTGTAGGAATGCCAGATCTGATACCAGATCACATTTCTTTGTGGGGATCTTTGCTGAAGTTCAGAAGAGAATTTGATCAGTATATTAACTTAAGACCTGTAAAATTAATGCCAGGAGTTCCCTGTCCGTTAGCCAATAAAAAACCAGGCGATATAGACATGTTGATTGTTCGAGAAAATACGGAGGGTGAATATTCTTCTGTCGGTGGAAGAATGTACAAGGGAACCGATAGAGAAATTGCCATTCAAGAAACTATTATGTCAGTACAAGGTGTTGATAGAGTTATGAAATATGCATTTGAACTTGCGAAAACCACTAAGAGAAAAAAATTAACAAGTGCAACTAAATCAAATGGGATTTCTATTACCATGCCTTTTTGGGATGAAAGATTTAAAGAAATGAAATCAAAATATCCTGACATAACAACAGATGAATTTCACATTGATATTTTAGCTGCTAGATTTGTATTAACTCCAGAATGGTTCGATGTAGTAGTCGCTTCAAATTTATTTGGAGACATTCTTTCTGATCTTGGTCCGGCTTGTACAGGAACCATAGGAATTGCAGCCTCTGCAAACATTAATCCAGAGAAAAAATTTCCATCTTTGTTTGAACCGGTTCACGGTTCTGCGCCTGATATTGCAGGAAAAGGAATTGCAAACCCAATTGGTCAAATTTGGTCTGGTGCAATGATGTTAGATTACTTAGGTGAAAAAGAAGCGGCAGATAATATTGTTAAAGCAATTGAAAAAACTTTATCTAATGAAGAATCTAGAACCAAAGACCTTAAAGGAAATAGCAACACTAAACAGTGTGCTGATGCGGTTTTAGCAAATTTATAAATTTTAAGTGGGGCGTTCTGTTGCAAGGTGCCCCGGACCCCTGCTATTTAATTAACCGAAGTTAATTAAGCAGCAATAGCGTAACTTTCGTTAGCATTTAAAATGTAGCCCGTCACAGCGGAACAATACTGAACGAAAGAAAAACTTTTAGACATCTGTCGAGCCTATTTCACCCCCATGAGTTGTAAAATGGTGGAGGTGCAGGGTACCGCCCCCTGGTCCAAAATGTTTATTACGAGTTTCGTTTATCGTTATAGTTGGAAAACCAACATCAATAATATAAAACTTTCTGAAACTGATTCAAAGATAAATCTTAAATGAAACTTACAGAGCAGCAAAATAAAGAAATAGCCGATCAAAAGGCTCAGCAATACCCAACAAGAAGAGTGACTTCTCCGGAGTTGGAAAAAATTCTTTACGATGCAATTCCTATTTTAGACCATGGTTTTGTTAGAGTTGTTGATTATATGGGTGACGATAGTTCAATTGTTCAGTCTGCTAGAGTTTCTTATGGAAAAGGAACAAAAAAAGTTTCAACTGATGAGGGTTTAATTAGATATTTAATGAGGCATTGGCACAGCACTCCATTTGAAATGTGCGAAATTAAATATCACGTAAAGTTACCAATCTTTATAGCAAGACAGTGGATTAGGCATAGAACTGCAAACGTGAATGAATATTCAGCCAGGTATTCCATATTAGATAAAGAGTTTTATATTCCAGCAAAAGAACAATTGTCTGCCCAAGCCACTAACAATAGGCAAGGCAGAGGAGATTTGATTACAGGAGATCAGGCAGACGAGGTTTTGAAAATTTTAAAAGACGATTCTATAAGAACTTATGACAATTATGAAAAAATGTTGAACGAGAGATTTGACGGTACAACTATTGATGAAGGAAAATCTGGACTTGCAAGAGAGCTAGCAAGAATGAATCTAACTTTAAATTCTTATACTCAATGGTATTGGAAAACTGATTTGCTTAATTTGCTTAATTTTTTATTTTTACGAGCAGACAGTCATGCTCAATATGAGATAAGGGTTTATGCAGAGGCGATGTTAGAGACGGTTAAGAAGTGGGTTCCAATTACGCATGCTGCGTTTTTAGATTATAGAGTAGGAGCTGCTCACGTTTCTTCCAAAGGATTAAAGATTGTTAAATCAATGATTAGTGGAAAAAAATTTTCTTATGAAGATTCCGGTCTTGGTAAAAGAGAATGGAATGAGCTTATGGAAACCTTAGAATTAAAAGATAAAATTATTTAATTTTTTTAGTTATTTTTTTTGCAATTTCAATTATTGCTCTTGCTGTTTTGTTGTTCTCAAAAAACTCCACATAAGGTTTTCCATTATCGGCAGCTTCTCGCAACCCAATCTCAATCGGAATTTTTCCAAGCAATTCGATATTTAAATTCTTAGACATTATCTCAGCCCCATTTTCACCAAAGATAAAATATTCCCTCCCATCATCAGAGGTAAAGCTACTCATATTTTCAACAATGCCTAAAATATTTACATTTGTTTTTTGAAACATTTTAATCCCACGATTTGCATCTAATAATGCAATCTCTTGAGGGGTCGAAATAATTACAGCACCATCAATTTGAATTTCCTGAGAAAAAGTTAGCAAAGCATCTCCAGTTCCCGGAGGCAAATCAACTACTAGATAATCAAGATTGTCCCAAAGAACATTGGTTGTAAAGGTTTTGATTGCACTTATAACCATGGGACCTCTCCAAATCATAGCGGTATCTTGATTGACCATAAACCCAATAGACATACATTGAATTCCATATTGACAAATAGGAATTAAATTTTTTCCATCTTCGCTTTTTGGTTTTTCTGATATCCCGAGCATTTGTGGAATAGAAGGCCCGTAAATATCTGCATCTAATATACCCACCTTGTAGTTTAATTTTTTTAAAGCAATGGCAAGATTAACTGCAACAGTTGATTTGCCCACACCACCCTTGGCACTAGAGACGGCAACAATTTTTTTAACACCATTAATAGGTAATTTTAATTTTTTTGAATCAGGAGAAATTTTATCTACAAATTCTTTGCTTAAATTTACTGATTTTGCGTCCATTTGGTTCTTGTAATTTTCTTTAAAGTAATTATGTCTATATATATTAATTACATCAATAAATTTTAATTTTATCAATGATTAAGAATATTTTAAATATGGTTCAATCTCCTTGGGGTAACGGCGGAAGCAACAATGGTCCTAGCCAAGGCTCTGGTGGTGGATCTGAATCTGGTGGAGGGCAAAGACCACCTAGCATTGATGATTTAGCTGGACAGTTTCAAGATTCTTTAAAAAAAATTTTTCCTGGAGGAACAAACATTCCTGGAGGAAAAAAACCCATTGGATTGTTTATTATTATTGCTTTGGCTTTATGGTTAGGAAGCGGTTTTTATAGAGTGTTACCAGATGAGCAAGGTGTTGTTCTAAGATTTGGCAAGTTTGTTAATTTAACTCAACCAGGTCTAAATTATCATTTACCTTTTCCTGTAGAAACAGCTCTTACTCCAAAAGTTACTCGAGTAAATAGAATTGACGTTGGCTATAGATCTGCATCAGACACTGGACGAGCTACTGGTGTTGCAGATGTCCCAGAAGAAAGTCTAATGTTAACGGGTGACGAAAATATAGTAGATATAAATTATTCTGTTTTTTGGTTAATTAAAGATGGGGGAAAATTTCTTTTTAATATTCAGGATCCAGAAGAAACAGTAAAGAGTGTTGCTGAAACGGCAATGAGAGAAGTGGTTGCAAGAAACCCAATTCAAACAGTTTTGACTGGTGGAAGAGCTAGAATTGAAATTGATACACAGAAAATTATGCAAGAAATTTTAGACTTTTATGAGTCTGGAATTCAAATCACACAAGTTCAAACTCAAAAAGCAGATCCTCCAAAAGAAGTGATAGATTCATTTAGAGATGTTCAGGCTGCTAAAGCAGATAAAGAACGATTACAAAACGAAGCTGATGCTTACGCAAATGACGTTATACCGCGAGCTCGAGGAGAAGCTGCACAGATTGTTCAGCAAGCTGAAGGTTATAAACGACAAGTAGTTGCTTCTGCAGAAGGTGAAGCAAGTAGATTTCTTGCAATTTATGATGAGTATAAAAATGCAAAAGCAGTAACTCAAGAGCGTATGTACCTAGAGACTATGGAAAAAGTATTAGCGGGAATTGATAAAATTATTATAGACCAAAAATCAAGTGGCGGTGTGGTTCCTTATTTACCTTTGCCAGAACTTGGAAAAAAGAGAAGTGAGAAAAAATAATGAGTGAAAAAAAATTAAAGATATTGTTACCTATTATCGGATTGCTTGTTTTTATTAGCTACACTACTTTATTTACTGTTAATGAAATTCAACAAGCTATTATCTTGCAATTCGGTGATCCAAAAAGGGTTATTCAAAAAGCAGGGCTTAATTTCAAAATTCCTTTTGTTCAAAACGTAGTATTACTTGACAAGAGAATTTTAAATTTAGATGCTCCATCAGAAGAAATTATTGCGTCTGACCAAAAAAGATTGATAGTTGATGCATTTGCAAGGTTTAAGATTAAGGATCCTTTAAAATTTTATATTTCAGTTGGAAATGAAAGGGTAGCTAGATCAAGGTTATCGACCATTATTAACTCTAGAATAAGAGGTGTTTTGGGTAATGAAGAACTTGCAACTTTGGTCTCCAAAGAACGAGGAAGACTCATGGACAAAATTACTCAAGATGTAAATGCGGAAGCGTCTAAGCTTGGTATAGAAATTATTGATGTGAGAATTAAAAGAGCAGACCTTCCTCAACAAAATAGTGAAGCTGTTTATCGAAGAATGCAAACGGAACGTTTAAGGGAAGCAAAAGAGTTTAGAGCAGAAGGAGCTGAGATTGCTCAAACTGTTAGGTCAACTGCTGATAAAGAAGTTACTATTATTTTAGCAGAAGCTAATAAAAAATCTGAAATATTAAAAGGAGAGGGTGATGGAAAAAGAAACAAAATTTTTGCAGATGCTTTCGGAAAAGACCCTAGTTTTTTTAGCTTTTACCGTGCAATGCAATCGTATGAAAAATCACTCATTGGTGGTGAAACTTCTTTAATACTATCTCCTGACAGTGAATTCTTTAGATTTTTTGGAAAATCTGGATTGAGTTTAATAAAAAAATAATCAGAAACATGAAGGAGCTAGGTATAGCTATTGGTCTTCTTTTAGTAATTGAAGGTTTGCTTTATGCAATGTTTCCTGGTGCCATGAAAAATATGCTTAATCACATGAAAGATTTACCTGCGACAAAGCTTAGGTCGGGCGGACTTATTTTTGCCTTATTGGGTTTTATAATTGTCTGGTATATTAAAAGATAATATTTCAATGAAACATTTTTTTAAAAAAATAAAAATCACCAGAATAGTTTTTGTTACCTTGTTCTTATTTTTATCATCTGCAGTTACTTCAAAAGAAGCTCCATCTAGCTTTGCAGATCTGGCAGAAAAATTAATGCCATCAGTTGTAAATATTTCAGCAACTAGAGTGGTAGAGGCAAGATCTCAAACACCGCTACCATTTCAATTTCCACCAGGATCTCCGTTTGAAGATTTTTTTAAAGAATTTAATCAGCAGCAAACTCCACAAAAAAAGAAATCTACTGCGCTTGGATCTGGTTTTGTTATTAGTGAAGACGGCATTGTTATAACTAACAACCATGTCATTCAGGGTTCGGAAGGAATTGTAGTTCGATTTACTAATAAAAAAGAATATGAGGCAAAATTAATAGGAACTGATCCTATTAGCGATCTTGCGGTATTAAAAATTCAATCTAAAGATAAATTTAAACCGGTAGAGCTTGGGGATTCTAACAAATCCAGGGTAGGAGATTGGGTTCTTGCAATTGGGAATCCTTTTGGCTTAGGAGGGACCGTTACAACAGGAATTATTTCTGCAATTAATAGAGATATTAATATGGGAAGGTACGATAACTTTATTCAAACTGACGCCTCTATTAACCAAGGAAATTCAGGGGGTCCTTTATTTAATATGAAGGGAGAAGTAGTTGGAATTAATACAGCAATTTTTTCAAACTCTGGAGGATCTGTTGGGATTGGATTTGCAATCCCCTCCAGTTTTGCAAAAAAAGTTATTGGTCAATTAACAGCTTATGGAGAAACAAGACGTGGTTGGTTAGGAGTTAGAATTCAAGAAGTTACAAAAGAGATTGCAGATAGCTTAGGAATGAAAGAAGCTATGGGAGCATTAGTTGCTGACGTGAATCCAAATAGTCCTGCAAAAAAAGCTGGAGTTAAGGATGGAGATGTTATTATTGAATTTAATGGCGTTACAATAGATACCATGAGAAAACTTCCAAAAGTGGTCGGAGAATCTCCTGTTGGAAAATCAGCTACATTTAAAATCTGGAGAAATAAGAAAGTTATAAAGAAAACTATTATTCTTGGTCGATTAGAGGATACAGCAGAGTTTAAGAAAAAATCAGAAAGCAAAAAAATAGAGAAGAAAAAAGACACTTTATTAAAAAGCTTAGGTGCCAAAGTTCGAAATATTAATGATCAGGATATAGCTAGTAGAAAATTAAACTCAGATATTGGTGGTGTAATTATTCAAGAAATTCAAGCAGATGGCGCTTTATCGGATACGCCCATACAAGTAGGAGATATCATTACTGGTTTGAAAAACCAAAAAATTAAAAATGTTTCTGATTTTGAAGATAAATTAAAAAAACTTATTAAATCTGGAAGCAGATCTATATTGTTAACAATCATAGATTCTAAAAATAGAAGCAGATATGTTGGTGTGAAAATTAATTAATTCACACTTCATGCAATCTAAAATAATTTTAATTTCAGGCCCTACAGCTTCCGGGAAATCGAAACTAGCAATCGACATTGCAAAACGGTTCAATGGAGAAATTATCAATGCTGACAGCATGCAAGTCTACAAAGAAATAAAAATTTTATCTGCAAGACCAATTGATACTAAGAATATTAAACATCATTTATATGGTTTCGTAAGTGTGAAAAGTAATTTTTCTGTAGGACATTGGTTAAAGCTTGTAGAGAAAAAAATTAAAGAAATAAAAAAGAAGAATAAAATACCAATTATTGTTGGAGGCACAGGTCTCTATTTTAAATCTTTAACAAATGGAATTGCGAATATACCAAAAGTTTCCAAAGCAATCAGAGAGCAAGTAGTTAAGCTCCACCTGAAATTAGGTAATGACCTCTTTTATAAAAAATTAATATCTTTAGATCCCTTGAGTAAAAAATACATTAAAGCATCAGATCCACATAGAATGATTAGAGTCTATGAGGTTATTCTAAAAACTAATAGATCTATTTATGATTGGCAAAGTGAAACAAAATCAAAATATAATAAAGAAGATTTTATTAAAATTACATTAAGCCCAGAAAGACAATACTTACATAAACAGATTGTTAAGCGATCAAAAAATTTGATAGGCTTAAAATCCATTGCAGAAGTAAAAAAATTTATAAAACTCAAGGTTAATAAAAAACTACCCGCCAATTTTATTATTGGAATTAGAGAGATCGAGGAGTGCTTGGAAAAGAAAATTACTAAAAAAGATCTTTTAGAAAGGGTTATTATTCGAACAAGGCAGTATTCAAAAAGACAATATACTTGGCAAAGAGGTCAAATGAAGGATTGGAATCAATTTGATGAACTTAATTATCCAAAATTATTAAAAAAAGTTTCAATATGTCTATCTAAAACTTGACCAAAAGTTTTAGATAGATAAATTCAATTTTTAGGAGAATTTTATGAGCATGGAATTGACCGGCGCAGAGATTGTTTTCAAAGCTCTAGCTGATCATCAGGTTGAATATATTTTTGGCTATCCAGGAGGAGCTGTGCTTCCCCTATATGATCAGCTATCTAAGCAAAAAAAAATAAAACATATTTTAGTAAGACACGAACAAGGAGCTGGCCATGCAGCGGAGGGGTATGCGAGATCAACAGGAAAACCAGGGATTGTTCTGGTGACTTCGGGTCCGGGCGCAACCAATATGGTTACCGCTTTAACGGATGCTTATATGGATTCTATTCCTTTAGTTTGTATTACTGGACAAGTTCCTTCTCATTTAATTGGTACAGATGCATTTCAAGAATGTGACACTACAGGAATCACTAGGCCATGTACAAAACACAACTGGTTAGTGAAAGATGTCAATCAA
>Ga0209383_1000036_pt1 | contig 87016 bp, 85 predicted proteins | sample CoawatmetaG02DNA_FD_187510 | JGI IMG/M metagenome (GOLD analysis project Ga0209383, IMG submission 187510) | Marine microbial communities from the West Antarctic Peninsula - Coastal water metaG029-DNA (SPAdes) (version 2) | ecosystem: Environmental > Aquatic > Marine > Coastal ...
AGAAGCTCCTAAAACAGAAGCTCCTAAAACAGAAGCTCCTAAAACAGAAGCTCCTAAAACAGAAGCTCCTAAAACAGAAGCTCCTAAAACAGAAGCTCCTAAAACAGAAGCTCCTAAAACAGAAGCTAAGAAAGATTAAAATATAAGAAAAAATGTTGAATGTAAAAATTTTTACTCTTTACCCGGAATTATTTCCAGGTCCCTTAGATATAGGGCTTTATAAAAAAGCTAGAAGTAAGAAAATATGGTCTTTAAAAGTAATAAATATTAGAGACCATTCTAAAGATAAACACAGAAATGTTGATGACACTCCTTATGGCGGAGGAAATGGAATGTTAATGCGGGCTGATGTTTTAGCTGATGCATTAGATAAAAATAAAAACATCAAGGAAAAAGAAATAACTGTTTATTTATCTCCGAAAGGAAAAAAATTTGACCAAACAACTGCTAAAAAATTTAGCAAAATAAAAAATATTAATATTATTTGTGGTCATTTTGAAGGAGTAGATCAAAGGGTTCTAGAGACAAGAAATATTGAAGAAATAAGTTTAGGAGACTATGTTTTATCTGGCGGGGAAACAGCATCATTTGTTTTTCTAGATGCAATTATTCGTTTATTGCCAGGTGTTTTAGGCAATAAGTTTTCAACCCAAGAAGAAAGTTTTGAAAATTCTTTGTTAGAATACCCTCAGTATACAAAACCGCAAAAATGGGAAAAAAAAAGCCCTCCAGACGTACTTTTATCAGGGGATCATGCCAAAATTAAAGGGTGGCGTTTAGCTCAATCTGAGGCTATAACACGACGCCTAAGACCAGATTTGTGGCAAAAATACATTATTAAGAATAAAAAATGAAAAATATTGAAGACATAAACAAAGAAGCAGTCTCTAAAATACTTACAACTAAAAAAATTCCAGATTTTAGTCCAGGAGATACAATTAAGGTTGGGGTAAGAATTGTCGAGGGAAAAAAAGAACGTATTCAGTTTTTTGAAGGTGTATGTATTGCTAGGAAAAATAGAGATATTAACTCATCATTTACAGTGAGAAAAATATCCTTCGGTGAAGGAGTAGAGAGAACTTTTGCTTTGTATAGTCCAGTGGTCGATTCAATTAAAGTTATTAGATCAGGTAAAGTAAGAAGAGCAAAATTATACTATCTTAGGGACAGAACAGGTAAGTCTGCAAGAATAGCTGAGAAGATTAAAAAAAAAATCGGTGTTGACGTCGACGTAAAACCAACTCAAACATCTGCACCTCAAGCTGAAAGAACTATTGTAGAATCTAAAAAAGAAGCTCCAGAAAAGAAAGAAGCTGAGAGTAAAGAAAAAAAATAATTCATTTTTAAATGTCCAAAACTTTATACGATAAGATTTGGCAAGATCATATGGTACATCAGCAAAGTGATGGAACTGAACTCTTATATGTTGACCGTCATTTAATACATGAAGTAACTAGCCCACAGGCTTTTGAGGGACTAAGAATAAATAAAAGAAAAGTAAGAAGACCTGATTTAACTTTGGCTGTAGCAGATCATAACGTCCCAACAACCGATAGATCCAAGGGGATAGTAGACATAGAATCTAGAATACAAGTTGATACTCTAAAAAAAAACTGTGAAGAATTTTCCGTTGAACTATTTGACATGGATGACAAAAGACAAGGTATTGTTCATATCATAGGTCCGGAGCAAGGTTTTACTCAGCCAGGTACAGTTATTGTTTGTGGAGACAGTCATACAGCAACCCATGGAGCTTTTGGTGCTCTTGCTTTTGGTATTGGAACTTCAGAGGTTGAACATGTTTTAGCTACACAAACTTTAATTCAAAAAAAATCAAAAAATTTAAGAGTTAACGTAAGTGGAGCTTTACCTCTAGGAGTTACAGCTAAAGATGTAATTTTAAAAATCATAGGAACTATTGGTACCGCAGGAGGGACAGGTTACGTTATTGAATTTGCAGGAGAAGTAATTAGAAATTTAAGTATGGAAGAAAGAATGACCGTTTGTAATATGACAATTGAAGGAGGGGCAAGAGCAGGTTTAATAGCACCTGATCAAAAAACGTTTGACTATCTAAAAGGAAAACCAAAATCACCAAAAAAAGAGAATTGGGACAAAGCCCTAGCATTTTGGAAAACTTTATACTCAGATAAAGACTGTAAGTTTGATAAAGAAATAAACATTGATGCAAATGAAATTGAACCGTTAGTAACTTGGGGAACTTCACCCCAGGATGTTGTGCCTGTTACTGGAAATGTTCCAGATCCTGAAAAAGAAAAGGATGAGGATAGAAAAACTGCAATGTATAGATCGTTAGATTATATGGGCCTTAAACCTAATATTAAAATTAGCGATATAAAAATAGATAAAGTTTTTATAGGTAGTTGCACAAACGGAAGAATTGAAGACTTAAGAAGTGCATCAAAAATAATTAAAGGTATGAAAGTTGCCACAACCGTTAGCGCAATGGTAGTTCCTGGTTCTGGTTTGATTAAAGATCAGGCAGAAAAAGAAGGATTGGATAAAATTTTTATCGAAGCAGGTTTTGAATGGAGAGAACCAGGCTGTTCTATGTGCTTAGCCATGAATGCGGACAAATTAAATCCTAAAGAAAGGTGTGCATCAACCTCAAACAGAAATTTTGAAGGCAGACAAGGACGTGGTGGCCGAACACACCTGGTTAGCCCAGCCATGGCTGTCGCAGCAGCAATAAGTGGTTGTTTAACAGATGTGAGAAAATTTCAATAATGGAAAAATTTAAAAATTTAAAAAGTATTCCTGCCCATATGCCGATTTTAAATATAGATACCGATATGATTATCCCAAAACAGTTTTTAAAAACGATTAAAAGAACTGGACTAGGAAAAAATTTATTTTACGAAATGAGATATGATGAAAAAGATAATCCAATAAAAGATTTTATTTTGAATAAGAAACCTTTCACAGATTCTAAAATCTTATTGGCAGGTAAAAATTTTGGTTGTGGTTCTTCTCGAGAACATGCTCCTTGGGCATTAAACGATTTTGGAATTAAATGTGTTATTAGCCCTAGTTTCGCAGATATTTTTTATAGTAATTGTTTTAAAAATGGAATTTTGCCAATTGTATTAGATGAAAAAATTATTCAAGAGTTAGCTGAATATTCAAAGAGAGAGACAGAAATTGAAATTAAGATTGAAACACAAGAGATTATTTTTGGAAACAAAGTTGCTAAGTTTAATTTAGACTCTTTTAAGAAAAAATGTCTTATAGAAGGAATAGATGACATCGATTTATCATTAGAAAAAATTTCAAACATACAAGACTATGAGAGAGTAATAAAAAATACCAAACCATGGCTAACCAATAATGATTAAAGTTAAAAAAAGAAAAATATTATTACTACCTGGGGATGGAATTGGTCCAGAAGTTATTTCTGAAGTTAAAAAAATAATTGAATGGTTTAATAAAAATAAATCTTTAGACTTTGAAATAGAAGAAGGACTAGTAGGAGGAGCTTCTTTTGAAAAATATAAAAGTCCAATTACTGATGAGGTTTTTTATAAAGCTCTTGAAAGTGAAGCTGTAATTCTTGGGGCTGTGGGTGGACCACAATGGGACAATTTAGAATTTTCTAAAAGACCAGAAAGAGCGCTTTTAAAGCTCAGAAAAGAATTAAAATTGTTTGCTAATTTAAGACCAGCAATATGTTTTAAACAGCTAGTAGAGGCATCAAGTTTAAAACCAGAAATTATATCAGGTTTAGATATCATGATTGTTAGAGAACTTACAGGTGGAATTTATTTTGGAGAACCAAGAGGAATAGTGCCCATAGAAAATGGAGAACGAAAAGGAACTAATACTCATACTTACACAACTAGCGAGATTCATAGAGTAGCTCGTGTTGCGTTTGAGTTAGCTAAAAAAAGAAAAAACACAGTTACCTCTTGCGAAAAATCAAATGTAATGGAAGCCGGAATGCTTTGGAGAGAAGAGGTTCAAGCATTAAAAGATAAAGAATTTAAAAAAGTAGAACTCAAGCATATGCTAGCAGATAATTGTGCCATGCAGCTTTTAAGAGATCCTAAACAATTTGACGTTATAGTGACCGATAATTTATTTGGTGACATACTTTCTGATGAAGCAGCTATGCTTACAGGTTCTTTAGGTTTGCTACCCTCGGCATCTCTTGGAGCTAAAGATAAAAATGGGAAGGTGAGAGCAATGTATGAACCTATACATGGCTCTGCACCTGATATAGCGGGTAAAAATGTTGCAAACCCAATTGCAAGCATCCTAAGTTTATCTATGGCCTTAAGATATTCGCTAGATCTTGATGTTGAAGCAGATTTATTAGATTCTGCTGTCCAGCAAGTTCTTGATGACGGCCTTAGAACAAAAGACATAATGTCTCTAGGAAAAAAAGAAGTAAGCACCACTGTAATGGGTGATGCAATTATAGCTAAATTCAAATAAGTTATTATATAATGAATTTTGCAATAATTGGGGCAACAGGTAATGTCGGTTTAAAAACTATCGATATATTAAAAAAATCAAAACTTAGAATAAACAACCTTTTTTTAGTTGCATCAAAAAAAAGTGCTGGAAAACAAATATCTTTTAAAAAAAAAAAAATTAGAATTATCTCATTAGAAAATTATGATTTTTCTAAAGCTCAGATAACGTTCTTTGCAGCAGGCAGTAGTATAGCTAAAAAATGGGCCCCTATTGCAGCAAAAAAAACGATAGTAATCGATAATTCAAATTACTTTAGGATGCATAAAGATATTTCTTTAGTGGTTCCTGAGGTTAACGAAAAAGTTTTAAAAAATTATAAAAAAACTAATATTATAGCTAATCCCAATTGTTCAACCACTCAATTAGTTGTAGCACTAAAGCCATTACACGATAAATTTAAGATTAAAAGAATAGTAGTTTCAACTTATCAAGCTGTGTCTGGTGCTGGTAAGGATCCTACAGACGAGTTATTTAGTCAAACGAAAGATTTTTTAAATGGTAAAAAAATTAAATCCAAAAATTTTACTAAACAGATAGCCTTTAATCTTATCCCTCATATCGATAAATTTGTAAAAGATGGATACACAAAAGAGGAATGGAAAATGGAAAATGAAACAAGAAAGATTCTTGGCTCAAGTATAAAAATGACAGCCACATGTGTTAGAGTTCCTGTTAAAACATCACATTCCGAATCTATAAATATTGAGTTTAAAAAATCTTACAGTTTGCAGAAAGTTAAAGCTTTACTAAAAAAAGCTCCTGGGTGTAAAGTTATCGACACACAAAAAAACGGCGGATACATAACGCCCTTCGAGGCAGAAGGAAGTTATTTGACTTACATATCTCGAATTAGAAAAGATAATTCAAATAAAAAGGCCTTAAATTTATGGGTTGTCTCGGATAATTTGCTAAAAGGTGCTGCGTTAAATACAGTGCAAATTGCTGAAGTTTTAATAAAAAAATATATTAAATAAAATGTACGAAAAAAATCCTTTATCACCTCACCTACAAATTTATAGATGGCATTTATCTATGATACTCTCAATAACCCACAGAATTATTGGGGTAGTAAATAGCGTAGCCATGATATTGATTTGTTTATGGACTATTTCCTTACTTTTCGGTGAAGAAAATTACGAAATTATAAAAATTCTTTTTCAATCTTTTTTTGGCAGATTGCTTATTATAAGCTTAAGTTGGACATTCAGTTTTCACATGTTAAGTGAGATTAGACATTTAATTTGGGATTTAGGTTACGGTTTTGATTTAAAAATATCAAAAATTACGGGAGTTATAACTATAATTGGTTCTTTGGCTTTAACTATTTTAATTTATTTACTTGGAAAAAATCTTATTTAATATGCATCATTCTACAAAAAAATGGTTAACAATAAAATTTAGTTCAATTATTTTAATCCCATTGATGTTTTGGTTTATAGTTAATTTATCATCAATCTATGATGAAAGTTATTCAGAAATAGTCAATTTTTTTTCTAAAACTTCATCAAAAGCCTTATATTCTTTGTTTCTAATTGCTGCTTTTTCTTTCTTTAGCTTAACTATTAGTGAGGTTTTTGAGGATTATATAAAAAATGAAAAAATTAAAAATGTCGCAACCAAAACGCTGTATGTGTTTGCTATAGTAATTCCAATAATAACAATATCAAGTATACTTAGCTTAAATTAATGAGAACTTATAAAATTATAGATCATGAATACGACGTTGTTGTTCTTGGAGCAGGTGGCTCTGGATTAAGAGCTGCGGTAGGCTTGTCAGAGGCAGGATTAAAAACGGCATGCATCTCTAAAGTTTTTCCAACTCGAAGTCACACATCAGCCGCACAAGGCGGTATATCTGCTGCATTAGGAAACATGGGTGAAGATGATTGGCGATGGCACATGTATGATACCGTAAAAGGTGCTGACTGGTTAGGTGATCAAGATGCAATTGAATATTTATGTAAAGAAGCTCCAAGAGCTGTTGTTGAACTCGAAAGATATGGAGTTCCTTTTAGCAGAACTGAAGACGGTAAAATTTATCAGAGACCATTTGGTGGCATGACAAAAAACTATGGGAATGGAACCGTGCAAAGAACTTGTGCAGCTGCAGACAGAACAGGTCACGCTATACTTCACACACTTTATGGACAAGCTTTAAAACATAAAACAGAATTTTTTATAGAATATTTTGCTTTAGATTTAATAATGAAAAATGGTGAATGCAAAGGTATCATTGCTTGGAACTTATTAGATGGAACTATTCATAGATTTCGATCACATATTACAATTATTGCCACCGGAGGTTATGGAAAAGTATATCAAACTGCAACCTCAGCTCATACCTGTACAGGAGACGGAAATGCTATGATATTAAGGGCAGGTCTACCACTTCAAGACATGGAATTCGTTCAATTTCATCCCACAGGAATATACGGTGTTGGAACTTTAATAACAGAAGGAGTAAGAGGTGAGGGTGGATTTCTCGTAAACAGTGAAGGTGAAAGATTTATGGAAAGATATGCACCTAACGCTAAAGACTTAGCCTCAAGAGATGTAGTGAGCAGATCAATGGAAATTGAAATAAACGAAGGACGTGGTGCAGGAAAAGATAAAGATCATATTTATTTACATTTAGATCACCTTGATTCTAAAGTTATAGAAGAAAGACTTCCTGGTATATCTGATGCAGCTAAAACTTTCGCTAATATAGATGTAAGTAAACAACCAATACCAGTTGTACCTACAGTTCACTATAACATGGGTGGAATACCCACAAATTATAAAGCAGAAGTTTTAACACTTAACGGTTCAGAAAAAACTGTAACAGGTTTAATGGCTATTGGAGAAGCTGCGTGTGTATCTGTACATGGAGCTAATAGACTTGGTTCAAACTCGTTAATTGACCTTGTTGTTTTTGGAAGAGCTGCCGCAAAAAGAGCAGCAGAACTTGTTAAGCCAGGAACACCACATGAAGAAGTTTCTCAAAGTGAAACAGATAAGTGTTTAGATAGATTTGATAAAATACGTAATTCAAATGGTAACACGAAAGCATCAGATCTTAGATCTTCAATGCAAAAAACTATGCAAACTAAATGTGCGGTGTTTAGAACTGAAAAAACTTTAAAACAAGGGATTGACGAGATTAGAAAACCTCTTGATGGTATGAATGACCTGTCTGTTCAAGATAAATCTTTAGTATTTAATACCGATCTAGTTGAAACTTTAGAATTTGATAACCTGATTAGTCAGGCTTTAACAACAATGGAGTCTGCATACCACAGAAAAGAAAGTAGAGGAGCCCACGCAAGAGAAGATTTTACAAAACGTGATGATAAAAATTTTATGAAACATACTTTAGCTTGGCAAGATGGAGATAAAGTTACTCTAAAATATAGAGATGTTCACGCTAGAACATTAACAAATGATGTGCAATATTTTCCACCTAAAGAGAGAGTCTATTAAAAGTGGTACAGCTTAATTTACCACAAAATTCTAAAATTCTAAAAGGCAAATATTATAAAGACAAAACAAACTCTTCTAATTTAAAAAAAGTAAATATTTATAGATGGGAGCCATCTAATGATCAAAATCCAAGAATTGATACTTTCGAAGTTGACATGGGAAACTGCGGTCCTAAAGTTTTAGATATATTGTTTAAAATAAAAAATGAAATTGATTCTTCATTAACTTTTAGAAGATCTTGTGCTCATGGAGTGTGCGGTTCATGTGCAATGAATGTTGATGGTGTTAATACATTGTCCTGTATAAAATCTCATACAGATATTAAAGGAGAACTAAATATTTATCCTCTTCCTCATTTAAAAGTTATTAAAGATTTGATCGGTGATTTAAGTGGGCTTTATAAACAGTACGAGTCTATCCAGCCTTGGTTAAAAACAACACAAACAGGACAAGAAAAACAAGAAATTTTACAATCTGAAAAGGATAGATCAAAATTAGATGGTCACTATGAATGTATACTTTGTGCATGCTGCTCAACATCTTGCCCTAGCTACTGGTGGAATGGAGATAAGTACCTAGGCCCAGCTGTTTTACTACAAGCTTATAGATGGATAAACGATAGTAGAGATGGAGAAAAAAAAGAAAGACTAAAAAAAGTTGCTGATGAACTTAAACTTTATAGATGCCACACCATAATGAATTGTACTAATTCATGCCCAAAAGGCCTTAATCCAGCTAAAGCCATAGGCTCAATTAAGAAAATGCTTGCAACAACCTAAAACCTTAATTAATCCATTATCCATATGAACATCATTGAACATTTCGTAAATGGAAAAAATTTCTCAGGAGATTCAAAGAGAATGTCAAAAGTTTTTGATCCCGCGACTGGCGAGCAAACTGCTGAAGTAAAACTTGCTTCAACTCATGACTTAGATATTGCTGTAAAAGATGCTAAAACTGCATTTATTTCTTGGTCAAAAAAAACTCCTCTTCATAGAGCAAGAGTTATGTTTAAGTTTAAAGAATTAATAGAAAAAAATTTTGAAGAATTAACTAAAATTATAGTTTCAGAACACGGAAAAGTATTTGACGATGCAAAAGGCGAAGTTACAAGAGGATTAGAGGTTGTTGAATTTGCCTGTGGAATACCACAGCTATTAAAAGGAGATTTTACTGAGAACGTTGGAACAGATGTTGATAGCTGGTCTTTAAGACAACCTCTCGGAGTTTGCGCCGGTATTACCCCTTTTAATTTTCCTGCAATGGTTCCAATGTGGATGTTTCCAGTTGCTATAGCATGTGGAAATACTTTTATTTTAAAACCATCAGAAAAAGATCCATCTTGTCCAATTAGATTAGCAGAACTACTTTTAGAGGCAGGACTGCCAGAAGGAGTATTTAATGTTGTAAACGGAGACAAAGAAGCTGTTGATGCTATAATTAACAATAAGGACGTAGCAGCTGTTAGTTTTGTCGGATCGACACCAATTGCAAAATATATTTATGAAAATTGTGCTAAGAATGAAAAAAGAGTGCAAGCCCTAGGCGGAGCAAAAAATCATGCTGTTATTATGCCTGACTGTGATTTAGATCAAGCAGTTAATGGATTGATGGGCGCTGCCTATGGATCAGCTGGAGAACGATGTATGGCTCAATCTGTTGCTGTCGCTGTAGGAGGAATAGGAGATAAATTAGTTGAAAGTCTAACGAAAAAAGTTGAGGCTTTAAAAATTGGATCAGGTATGGATAAAAAATCTGAAATGGGACCACTCGTTACTAAAGAACATTTAGAAAAAGTAAAAGGTTATGTGGAAATTGGTATCAAAGAAGGTGCTAAATTAGTTGTAGATGGCAGAAATTTAAAACTACAAGGATATGAAAATGGATATTATATTGGTGGATGTTTGTTCGACCAAGTAAAAAAAGATATGAGAATTTACAAAGAAGAAATTTTTGGACCTGTTTTATCAGTGGTTAGAGTAAAAAACTTTGAAGAAGCTTTATCTCTTGTTAACGAACATGAATTTGGTAATGGAGTAGCAATTTTTACAAGAGACGGAGACTCCGGAAGAACATTCGCAAGCAAAGTACAGGTAGGAATGGTTGGGGTTAATATTCCAATTCCTGTTCCTATGGCATTTCATAGTTTTGGAGGATGGAAAAGATCTTTATTTGGAGACCAGCACATGCATGGTCCAGAAGGAGTTAGATTTTACACGAAACTAAAAACAATCACATCAAGATGGCCGTCAGGTTTAAGGTCTGACCCAGAGTTTGTGATGCCAACAATGAAATAAAAATGAAGAAAAAGATATCACTAATAGGAGCCGGTCAAATTGGAGGCACACTAGCTCATTTAATAGCGTTAAAGGAATTAGCAGACGTAGTTTTATTTGATGTCGCAGAAGGAATTGCAAAAGGTAAAGCTTTAGATATTGCACAGTCTTCTTCAGTTGATGGCTTTAATGTTAATATTTCTGGAACTAGCAATTATGAAGATACAAAAAACTCTGATGTAATAATTATTACAGCTGGCGTTCCAAGAAAACCAGGTATGACAAGAGATGATCTACTCGGTATAAATTTAAAAATTATCAAGCAAGTAGCCGAAGGTATTAAAAAAACATCACCAAATGCTTTTGTAATATGTATTACAAACCCACTAGATGTAATTGTTATGGCTTTACAAAAATATACTGGACTACCAAAAAATATGGTTATTGGAATGGCGGGTATTCTTGATACTTCTAGATTTAAATATTTTTTATCACAAGAAATGAAAGTTCCTGTAAAAAAAATAGAGTCTTTAGTTTTAGGCGGACATGGCGACACAATGGTTTCAATGCTAAACCACACCAATGTAGATGGAAAAGCTGTTTTAGATTTAGTTAAAGAAGGAAAACTAGATAAAAAAACTTTAGAAAATATAGTTCAAAGAACCAAAAGTGGAGGAGCAGAAATAGTTAAATTATTAGAAAAAGGATCAGCTTTTTATGCACCAGCAGCATCAGGTGTTGAAATGGCAGAAAGCTATCTTAAAGATTTAAAGAAAAAGTTGCCATGTGCTGCGTATCTAAATGGCGAATACGGAATCAAAGATCTTTATGCTGGTGTTCCAGTTATAATAGGTAAAAAAGGTATAGAAAAGGTTATAGAAATTAATTTAAACAGTGAAGAAAAAAAAAGCTTTGAACATTCAATTTTGGCAGTTAAAGAATTGTTTGATGCAGCTAAAAAAATTGATCCTTCGTTATAAAAAGTATTTACCAGTAATAATACTTGGTTTTTTTTCATTTTTTATAAACTTTTACTACGGATTTATTGGTGTAATGCCAATGGACAATTTTGTATTATACAACGGAGGCTATAGAATTTTAAATGGTTACATTCCTTTTACAGATTATTGGTTAGTTACAGGGCCGTTACTAGATTATTTAAACGCATTATTTTTTTATTTTAATGGCGTCAACTGGACAAGTTATATAATTCATTCATCAACTTTTAACACTATCATATCTTTAGCGAGTTATTTACTTTTTGTAAATTTAGGATTAGAAAAAAAATTTTCTTTATTTTATTCTATTTTATTCTCTATTTTGTTTTATCCTATAGTTGGAACGCCATTTGTAGATCATCATTCAACGTTATTTCTTTTATTGGCGTTTTATCTATTTATATTTGGTGTAAATAAAAACAATTATATATATTTTACATTTATACCTTTCTTTTTTAGTTTATCTTTTTTATCCAAACAAACTCCAGCTACCTATGGCCTATTTGCAATTAGTTTTTTAATTATATTTTTTTTAATTATAAATAAAAAAAAAAGATTAGATTTTTTTTTACAATTAGGATTAGGTTCTATTCTTACAATTTTATTTTTATTTCTTTTTTTTTATTTTACAAAAATAGATATTATAAATTTTTATGATCAATATATTTTATTTGCGAAAACAATTGGTGAATTTAGATTCTCAAAATATAATTTTAACCTAATACAAGTTATTTATAATTATAAGTTTTTAAGTATCTTAATAGGATTTTTATTGATTATGCTAATTAGGTTAATATTACGTAAAAATAATAATTCAAATGATATTTTTATTATTTTAACTGCAATTATATTAGCCAGCTTATTAATATTTCATCAAATTTATACTTTAAATCAAAATTATATTTTTTTTTTAATACCATTTTTAACTAGTATTATACATATTTTTTATAAAAAAATTTTCAAAAATAAAATTATATTATTTTTTCTTATTTTAATATGTGTCTACTCTACCACAAAGTACCATCTTAGATTTAACGAGCAAAGAAAGTTTAATGAACTGGAAAAAGTTGATTTAAGCAAAGCTATAAACGCAGAAATATTAACTGAAGACTTAAAGGGACTAAAGTGGATTACATATAAATACCCTAATGACCCAATGGATGAGATTGTAAATTTAAAAGAAGTAATGGCAATTTTATCTAAAGATGTTTCTAATAAAGCATTAATAACGGACTATCAATTTTTAGCACCCGCATTAAAAATCTATGATTTTTCGCCAAATCAATGGCACCACCCATCAGTAAGTTTCCCCTTAAAAGATGATATGTATTATAAAAAATATCAAAAATTCTTTTTTAATAGTTTAAAAAAAAATAACATTAAATTTTTATATGAAACATCAGAAAATGAAAATTTTATAATAGAAATGGTTATTAGCAAAGATTGTTTAATAAAAGAAAAAATGACTAAAATTTTAACTAGGTTCGAGTTGGTAAAAGGCTGTCAAGGATTTTAATGAAAATAATTAGATCTATTGCAATAATTTTTTTTAATATAGTTGATAAATTTGTACATCAAAAAAAAATTCTTTTTTATTTAAAAAAAATAACTTTAGAAATAGATTGTTTTATAGATGTAGGATCACACAAAGGAACTTATACTGATTTAGTTATAAAAAATTTTAAAGTGCGAAAAATATTAATGTTCGAACCACAAAAAAAAATTTATAAATTAATTAAAAAAAAATATAATAACGTAAAATCTATAAAAATTTTTAACAATGCTATTTCTAATGTGCAAAATAATAAAAGAATTTATATAAATAGACACGATCTGACCTCTTCTTTATCTGCATTAAATAAAAAAAATAATTACATAAAAATAAAGTCTAAGATTTTTGGAGCCAATCCAAACAATATGATTACAGAAAGCTATATAACAAAGACGCTAACACTAGAAAATACCTTGAAAAAAGAAAAAATTAAAAAAGTGGAACTTTTGAAGATTGATACAGAAGGGCATGAATTAGAAGTTTTATTAGGTTTAAAAAAAAATATTAAAAAAATTAAAATTATCTTAATAGAATTTCATAATGATGATGTCTATTTAAATTACAACTCAAAAAAAATAAGTAATTATCTAAAAAAAAATAATTTTATTTTAAAGAAAAAAATAAAATTTCCTTTTACCACGTGGGAAGATAGACTTTATGTTAACAAAAACATTGTTAATAATTAGTCAGTTTCTCTTAGTTCTTTTGAAATTTTATCTATAAGTTTTTTAATTAAAAGAGAATCTTCTTTTTTAAAAATTTTTTTATCGCTAGATACAGAGTCTCTAATCTCATCTCTAATTTTTTCCTGAACAATAGAGATATTCTTTTGACTAAACTGGTCAATGATTTTTGATTCATATTTCTTTATAAAAGATGAAAAAGTTATCTTAAATAAGACAGCAGATAAAAAAAAGATAATTAGACTTTTATAAATAAATATTTTCATTTTAATTATTTTTTTTATATATCTGATTTATTGTTATATTTCTTTTTTTTGTTTCAAGAAAAATAGAATAATTTTGTGGTATTTTATATTTCTTTACATATTTGTGGTTAATACCATAATAATTATTGGTAAAAATATAATCTACATCTTTTAAATTTTGACCCGTGAGAATTATCTTATCTTTAATTTCATCTTTTAAAATTTTTTTGGTTAGTTCTAAATCTACTAAACTTGCTGATCCAAGTAATATTTTCCTATTACTTTGGTCAGATTGATATAATTTTTGAAGAGCATGTTTATTTGCCACCCCCCAATAATCTAATTCAAAAAGTTTATCAGCCTTTTTAACAAATGCTAAGTTGAAGTAAATATACTGAAATGGATGAAACTTAACAGTTAAATAAAAATTATTTAAAATAACAAAAAGAGATAAAAAAATCAGAGCTTTTTTTATTTTTTTATTTCTATATTTAATTCTAATAAAATCAAAAAAAGATAAGCTTAAAATTATTAAAGAAGGATATACAAAATATAAATGTCTCCAGCCAGAGTAAAGTGTAGAATTAAAAATTATAATTAAAAATATAGGTAAAAAAAACAAAAAAAAATTAAATAATATAAATTTTTCTTTTTCGCTTTTCCAGATATCACTTAGCATCATATCATTATTAATATTTATTAATCTTGTGCAAAATCTTAAGAATGTAACTCCTATTCCAGTTACTATTAATAAAGAGATAATCAAAGGATTAGTTGCAAAAAAACTAACAAAAAAATAATGCCAAGGTAAAAAATTAGTCTTATAATAATTTCCTAAATAAAATACTTCGCCAGGTCCTCTGTCAAAACTTTGAAAAACATTTATTATTTCTATAAATCTTGTAAACGGAGCATTCCACAAATAAGGCCAAATTATATAAATAAATATTAATGTAAAAAAAAAATTTAAAAAAATATGTATTAATTTTTTTTTAATTATTTTATTTTCAACAATAGATTCTAAGAAAATAAAAAAGTAAACCAATAAAGGGACATAAATTGCAACTACTCTGGTATTTATCGCGACAGCACTAACAAAAGCAAAAATAATTGTATTTAATAAACTTTGCTTTTTTATAAATTTTAACGAAAAGTAAATTAAAATTATAAAAAAAGACATAAATGCCAAGTCCTTGCTATTATAAAAGCTATTGGCAAATATTCTAGGGGTGCTAAAAAGAGTTAAAGCAGAAAAAAAAGCAAATAAATTATTTTTGAATATTTCCAAAATTATTAAATAAAATACAAAAATTGATGTAACAAAAAGAAAATAATTAAGCAGATGTCTGGCATAGAAAATTTCAGAAATATTTCTTATATTAAAAAAAATTTCAATAATTAGAATATTAATTGTTTCCAAAAATGCACCGTAATCCCTGTCAAAATAAATCTCAAGATCGGGCACATTTTTTAAAAATTCGTAGTTATTTACATTAATATTAAAAAAACTAAATACATATTTTAGATTTACCAATCCATTTGTTCTTGAAATATTTTCATCAATTGAAATTCCGTAATCTCTATATAAGAAAATACCTATTGGTAATAAAAAAAGTAAAAAAATTATATTGAAGTATTTAAAAAATAGTTTAGTGGTCAGTGGCATGAAATAAAGCTATAAGAAGAAAACAATAAAAACAACAATATTTATGAATATTCATGAGCACCAAGCAAAAAAAATTTTAAAAGATTACGGAGCCCCAATTTCCAATGGTGTGTTAATACTCAACCTAAGTGAGATAAATGATAAATTTAAACTACTTAAATCAAAAGAATTTGTTGTAAAAGCTCAAATTCACGCAGGAGGAAGAGGTAAAGCTGGTGGCGTAAAGCTAGTTAAAAACCTTGAAGAACTAAACAAAGAAGCAAGTACAATGTTTGGTAAGGTTTTAAAAACACATCAAACAGGGCCCAATGGAAAAGTAGTAAAAAGATTGTACATAGAAGAAGCTTCTGAAATTCATAAAGAATTTTATCTTTCTTGTTTAGTTGACCGGGAAAGTTCAAAAATTGCATTTATAAGTAGTGTAGAAGGAGGAATGGATATTGAAAAAGTTGCATCAGAAAAACCAGAAAAAATTTTTACAATAAAAGTTGATCTAAAAGAAAATATTGATGACGTATCAGTTGATAAAATATTAAAGCCTTTTAACCTTAATGAAGATCAAAAAATATCAGGATCAAAATTAATCCAGTCTTTATATAAAATTTTAATAGAAAAGGATGCAAGTCTAATAGAAATAAATCCGTTAATTATCACAAAAGATAAAAAGTTAATTTGTTTAGATGCAAAAATGAGTTTTGATGACAATGCAACATTTAGAAGACCTGAAATTTTAGAACTAAGAGATTTAAATGAGGAAGAACCTGCGGAAATAGAAGCAAGCAAACATGACCTGGCTTACATTAAGTTAAACGGTTCAATTGGATGTATGGTTAATGGAGCTGGCTTAGCTATGGCTACCATGGATATAATTAAGCTGTATGGAGAAGAACCTGCTAATTTTTTAGATGTAGGAGGTGGAGCCTCTAAAGAGAAAGTCTCAGCTGCATTTAAATTAATCTTATCTGATAAAAATGTTAAAGGTATTTTAATCAATATTTTTGGAGGTATTATGAGATGTGATGTAATTGCTCAGGGAGTTTTAGAAGCTGCTAAAGAAACCAATCTAGAGGTGCCATTAGTAGTAAGGCTTGCAGGGACTAATTTTCAAGAAGGTAAAGACATATTAGATAAATCAGGTTTAAAAATTTTATCCGCTTCAGATCTAAATGATGCTGCGAAAAAAATTGTGGAAGCAATAAAATAGATGTCAGTTCTAGTTAATAAAAATACGAAAGTTATTTGCCAAGGCTTTACAGGCACACATGGTACTTTTCATTCAGAACAAGCATTAAAATATGGAACACAACTTGTAGGCGGCGTAACACCTAAAAAAGGAGGTCAAAAACATTTAGGTCTTCCAGTTTTTAATTCAGTTGAGGAAGCAAAAAGTATCACAGGTGCGAACGCAACAATGATCTATGTTCCTCCAAAATTTGCTGCTGATGCCATTATAGAAGCTATAGAATCAAAGATAGAATTAGTAGTTTGTATAACCGAGGGAATACCAATTATTGACATGATCAAAGTAAAACAAAATTTAATTGGTAGCCAGAGTCGTTTGATAGGACCTAATTGTCCAGGGATCATTACTCCAGGTGAGTGTAAAATTGGGATTATGCCAGGAAATATTCATAAAAAAGGTTCCGTTGGAATAGTTTCAAGATCAGGCACATTGACATACGAGGCTGTAGCCCAAACAACAATAAGTGGAATGGGACAGTCAACATGTATTGGGATTGGTGGAGATCCTGTTAACGGAACTAATTTTATTGATTGTTTAGAGTTATTTCTTCAAGACAACGAAACAGAATCTATTGTGATGATTGGAGAGATTGGCGGATCTACAGAAGAAGAAGCTTCAGAATTTATTAAAAAGTCTAAAATCAAGAAACCAATGGTAGGTTTTATCGCAGGGTTAACAGCACCTCCAGGTAGAACAATGGGACATGCAGGAGCAATTGTATCTGGAGGTAAGGGAGGAGCTGAGGACAAGATAGAATCCATGAAATCGGCAGGTATATCTATTTCAAAATCTCCAGCAGATATTGGCAAAACCTTAGTTGAAAAACTAAATAGTTAATTAAAAATATTATATGTTATTATGAGAAAATAAATGTCTTCGTCTCAGAATAATAACATATTTAAAAAAACTTCATTTCTAGCTGGAAACAACTCCGCTTTCATAGAAGAGTATTATTCGGAATATTTAAAAGACCCAAGTAAACTACCCCAAGGTTGGAAGGAGTTTTTTGACGGACTTAAGGAAAATAAGGAAATCATTTCTAAAACACTAGAAGGACCTAGCTGGGCTCCAAAAAAAAAAATTAAAAAAAATAATTTAGATTTAGTAGATTTATTAAAAGAAGATTCGCTCGAAGATAATAAGATTGAAAATTTTTCTTTAACAGAAGAGTCAGCAAAAAATTCTATAAGAGCAATTATGTTAATTAGAGCTTTTAGAATTAGAGGGCATCTAATCGCTAACCTGGATCCCTTAGGCTTAATGGTAAGAGAAGAACATCCAGAACTAAAACCCGAAACATATGGTTTTACCAAAAGTGATCTTAATAAAAAAATATTTTTAGATGGAGTCTTAGGACTACAAGAAGCAAAACTCTCAGAAATAATAATTATTTTAAAAAAAACTTACTCTGGAAATATTGGCTATGAATTTATGCATATGGGAGATCCAGATGAAAAAAATTGGATTAGAGACAGAATAGAAGGTCCAAAAAAAGAAGTTATTTTTACAGAAAATGGAAAAAAAGCAATTTTAAATAAAGTTATTGAAGCAGAAGGTTTTGAAAAATATTTACATGTTAAATTTGTAGGAACAAAAAGATTCGGAATTGATGGTGGAGAGTCTTTAGTACCTGCGTTAGAGCAAATAATAAAAAGAGGTGGTAATCTAGGAGTAAAAGAAATCAAGATTGGTATGTCGCATAGAGGCAGATTAAATGTTTTAGCTAATGTTATGGGGAAACCATTTAAAGCAATCTTTAATGAATTTTTTGGTAGTGCTGTTGAAGCTAAAAGAAATTTTGAAGGAGATGTTAAATATCATTTAGGCGCATCATCAAACCGGGAGTTTGATGGTAATGTTGTTCATATTAGTTTAACCGACAACCCCTCACACTTAGAAGCTGTTAATCCTGTGGTGTTAGGCCAAGTAAGAGCAAAACAATTTTTTCATAAAGACCCGGAAAGAAAAAAAGTTATACCAGTATTAATTCATGGAGACGCTGCTTTTGCGGGTCAAGGGATAGTTGCGGAATGTTTTGCAATGTCGGGATTACCAGGACATAATATAGGTGGAACAATTCATATTATTGTTAATAATCAAATAGGTTTTACAACATCCCCAAGGTTTGCAAGATCTTCACCGTATCCAAGCGAAGTAGCAAAAATTGCCCAAGCACCCATTCTACATGTCAATGGAGATGATCCCGAGGCAGTTGTTCATTGTGCTAAAATTGCAACTGAGTTTAGACAACAATTTAATAGAGATATTGTGATAGATATGTTTTGTTACCGGAGATTTGGCCATAATGAGGGTGATGAGCCATCTTTCACACAACCTTTAATGTATAAAAAAATAAAATCTCACCCCACATCCTTAAAAATCTACTCTGAAAAACTAGCAAATGAAAAACTTTTTTCTAAAGAAAAAATAGAACAAAAAATAAAGGATTTTAAATCATACCTAGAGAAAGAATTTGTTGAATCAAAAAATTATAAACCAGAACTAAAGTGGTTTGACGGTGTTTGGTCAAGATTTACTCCTACACCTGGTAAAGACAGAAGAGGTGCTAGTGGTGTTGAGAAAGAGAAAATTAACTTAATAGGAAAAAAAATTACAACTATTCCAGATAATCTCAATATACACAAAACATTAAAAAAGATATTTGAAAATAAACAAAAAATGTTTAACAGCAATCTTCCAATTGATTGGTCTACCGCTGAAGCTTTAGCATTTGGAACACTTTTAACAGAAGGTTTTTCTGTGAGACTGTCAGGCCAAGATTCTGGCAGAGGAACTTTTAGTCAGAGACATTCTGTACTTAGAAATCAAGATAGTCATGAAAGATATGTTCCTTTGAATAACATTTCAAAAAATCAAAAAAAATTTGAAATAATAGACACACTCTTATCGGAGTTAGCTGTACTAGGGTTTGAATTTGGTTATTCTTTATCAGAACCTGAAACCTTAGTATTATGGGAAGCTCAATTTGGTGATTTTGCTAATGGTGCACAAATAATTATTGATCAATTTATAACTTCTGGTGAGTCCAAATGGGGTAGAGCCAGTGGTTTAGTGATGTTGTTGCCTCACGGATATGAAGGTCAAGGACCTGAGCATTCATCAGCAAGGCTAGAAAGATTTTTACAAATGTGTGCGAGAGATAATATTCAAGTAGTAAATTGTACAACACCAGCTAATTATTTTCATGTACTAAGAAGACAAATGCATAGAGAGTTTAGAAAACCATTAATAATAATGACTCCAAAATCTTTATTAAGACATAAACAATGTGTTTCAACCGTAGATGATTTTACTAAAGACACCTCCTTTCACAGAGTTTTGCCAGATCGAGCTTACAAAAGTGAATATGGTTTAATAAAGCTTAAAGATGATAATAAAATTACAAAAGTAGTTATTTGTTCAGGTAAAATTTATTTTGATTTAGCAGATGCTAGAGAGAAAACAAAAAATGATAAAGTTATTTTTATTCGTTTGGAACAAATCTATCCATTTCCAGTAAAAAGATTAGGTAAAGAATTAAAGCGATACGCTAAAAATGCAGACATTTATTGGTGTCAAGAAGAGCCAAAAAATATGGGTGCCTGGAACACAGTTAATCATTACATAAATAGAACCTTAGAAATCATTAATTTTAGCAATAAAAACGTTGAATATATTGGAAGAAGACCTTCAGCGACTACAGCTACCGGTAATCTCAATAAACACCTTGCACAACAAAAAGAAATATTAGAAAAGGTGGTTGGAAAAATTAACTAATGTCTGAACGTATACTAGTCCCTGTACTTGGAGAATCTGTAACAGAAGCTACGGTAGCTAAGTGGTTAAAAAATGAAGGTGATAAAGTTGATACAGATGAAGCAATAGTTGAATTAGAAACTGACAAAGTTAACGTTGAAGTACCCGCACCCTCAAGTGGGATAATAGAAAAAATTTCTGTTAAAGAGGGACAGACTGTAAATGTTGGAGCCTTATTAGGGACGATTGAACAATCAAAAAGTAAACCAGTAAACGCAAGTTTGGAAGAAAAAAAATATTCACCTCCGTTTAAAAAACCAGAAATTGTTAAAGAAGAGAAAAAAACTAAAGTTATTAAAAAAGAAGAGGAGAGCCCTAGTGAGGTAAAATCATTTGAAGAAAAAAGTAAAGAAGAGCCTCTTATCTTGACAGAGACTCATCAGGAGCAAAAAGTTTATAAAAATTCAAATACAAATACCGTGTCCCCTGCTGCAAGAAAATTGGCAACAGAGTCCAATATTAATCTTAGCGAAGTCAAAGGATCTGGAAAAAATGGAGTTATTTTAAAAGAAGATCTCCTAGATTTAATGGGCACGAAACCAAAACATTCAGAGCGAAAAATTACCCATGGTCCTGAAGAAAGAATTAAAATGACAAGATTAAGAATGACCATAGCTAAAAGACTCAAAGAAGCCCAGGAAAATGCTGCCATGTTAACTACCTTTAATGAAGTTGATATGAGTACAATCATTTCAATGAGGAGTGAACATAAAGAAGAGTTTCAAAAAAAATATGAAGTTAAACTAGGTTTTATGTCTTTCTTTGTAAAAGCATGTGTTGTTGGACTTAAAAATTATCCCGTTGTAAATGCAGAAATTCAAGGAGATGAAATTATTTATAAAAATTATTACAATATAAGTATAGCTGTTGGTACAGATAGAGGTTTAGTGGTACCTGTTCTCAGAAACACAGACGAAATGTCTTTTGCTGAAATAGAAAAAAATATTAACTTGCTTGGACAAAAAGCTAGGGATGGAAAAATTATTATTGACGATTTACAAGGAGGAACCTTTACAATTACAAATGGAGGTATTTATGGATCAATGCTTTCAACGCCTATCTTAAACCCACCTCAGTCAGCTGTATTAGGTATGCATAATATTATAGAACGGCCAGTAGCTATTAATGGAAGTGTTTCTATTAGACCGATTATGTATCTAGCCTTGTCATATGACCATAGAATCGTAGATGGAAAAGAAGCAGTTTCTTTTTTAAAAACAGTAAAAGAGTGTCTCGAAGACCCTAGAAGATTGTTTCTAAATTTATAATTATGGAAAATAATTTTGATGTAATTATTATTGGCGGTGGACCTGGTGGTTATGTATGTGCAATTAGAGCAGCACAAATGGGCTTAAAAACTGCATGTGTAGAATCAAGAGGAACATTAGGAGGAACTTGCCTTAACGTAGGATGTATACCATCTAAAAGTCTTTTAAATCTATCAGACTCTTACCGTAAAGCTCAAAAAGAATTTAACGCACAAGGAATAGAATTTTCAGGTTTAAAACTTAATTTAGATAAGATGATGGCCAATAAGAATAAATCAGTTCAAGTTTTAACAAAAGGAATTGAATTTTTATTTAAAAAAAACAAAGTTACATATATTAAAGGCAAAGGTGTTTTGTTCTCTAAAAATGATGTTGTTGTTTATGATGGGGAACAAAAAACATCCTATAAAACCAAAAATATAGTTATTGCCACAGGATCAGGCCCTTCTTCATTGCCTGGTGTTGAAATTGATGAAAAAAATATTGTGTCTTCAACAGGTGCTCTTTCTTTAAAAGAAGTACCTAAAAATTTTATAGTAATCGGTGGTGGATACATTGGTTTAGAAATGGGTTCTGTATGGTCGCGTCTTGGGTCAAATGTAACTGTTTTAGAATATTTAGACCACATTACCCCTGGAATGGATAAAGAAATTTCATTAGAATTTATGAAAATTTTAACAAAGCAAGGATTTAAATTTAAGTTAAACTCTAAAGTAACTTCTGTAAGTAACAAAGATGGTCAGGTGGAAGTTACTTTTACAAATAACAAAACTTCAAAAGAAGAGAAAATTTTAGCCGATAAAGTTTTAGTATCAGTTGGAAGAAAACCTTATACAGAAGGATTGAATTTAACAAAAATTGGAATTAAAAAAGATAAGCAAGGTAAGATTGATGTAAATGAAAAACTGCAAACATCGATAAATAATATTTATGCAATTGGAGATGTAATAAAAGGCCCGATGCTTGCTCATAAAGCCGAAGAAGAAGGAATTGCCGTTGCTGAAATTATTGCAGGTCAAGCTGGTCATGTTAATTATAATATTATACCTGGCGTTGTATACACGTCACCTGAAGTGGCAGTTGTTGGAAAAACAGAGGAACAACTCAAAAAAGAAAATATAAATTATAAAATTGGTAAGTTTCCATTTCTTGCAAATTCTCGTGCTAAAGTTAATAACGAAACAGATGGCTTTGTAAAAATATTAGCTGATAATAAAACAGATAGAGTTTTAGGTGTTCACATGATTGGCCCGCATACTGGTGATATGATAGCTGAAATGGCTTTAGCTATGGAATTTGGTGCTAGTGCTGAAGATATTGCTCGAACATGTCACGCGCATCCGACTCACACAGAAGCAGTAAAAGAAGCTGCCTTAGCTGTTGATAAGAGAGCTATTCATTTTTAATTGATATAATATCAAATAGATTCTTAACAATGAAAGTTCCTGTTCTAGTTCCTAAAATATTTAATTTTCCATTTACTTATGATGCTGGTGATTTAGGTGATTTAAATCCAGGAGATGTAGTAGTTGTACCTTTTGGAAAGTCTAAAGAAGTAGGGGTAGTTTGGGATAGAATTCAACCATCAGCTAAAGAATTTAAATTAAGAAGTATTGAAAAAAAATTAGATAATTTCAAAATTAATAAAGATTTAGTAAACTATATAAACTGGTTTTCATCATACAATTTAGTCTCAAAAGGCATGGTTCTGAAGATGTGCTTAGGAGATAAAAAAAACACATCTAAAATTGAGGAATATAAAACAGAAGAATTAAAAAAAAAAAAAATATAATTTTACGTTAAATAAAGATCAAAAAAAAAGTTTCGAAGACTTAAAAAAGTTTGGTAATTCCTTCAATGTATCTTTCTTGCAAGGAGTTACAGGTTCAGGAAAAACAATAGTTTACTTTGAGAGAATAAAAGAAATTTTAAAAACAAACCAACAAGTATTAATACTATTACCTGAAATATTTTTAACCAATCAGTTTAAAGATAGATTCGAAGAGTTTTTCGGTTTTACACCTTCAATATGGCACTCAAAAATAGGCATCAAAAGTAAAAGAAAAATTTGGCAAGGTATTATTAATAATAATTTAAAGTTAGTGATTGGTGCTCGATCTGCTTTATTATTGCCATTCAAAAATCTTGGATTAATAGTTTTAGATGAAGAACACGATCCATCATACAAACAAGATGAAGGAATTATTTATCACGCACGTGATATGGCTATCGCAAGAGCTTCTTTTGAAAATATACCTATACATCTAGTTTCTGCGGTACCTTCATTAGAAACTTTTAACAACATAAAGAATAAGAAATATAACCATACAAAGTTAGTGGATCGCTATAGTGAGTCGCCTTTACCAGAAGCTAAAGTAATAGATTTACAAAAAGTTGAACTTAAAAAAGATCACTTTATTGCAAAAGAAACTATTAATACAGTTAATGAGTATTTAAAAAAAAAAGAACAGGTATTATTTTTTTTGAACAGAAGAGGTTATGCTCCATTTTTAATTTGTAAAAAATGTGGTTTCAAACATCTATGCCCAGACTGTTCCATCTACCTAACATATCACAAGTCAATTAATAAATTGATTTGTCATCACTGTGGAAATAAAGTTAAAAAAGATAGTAAATGTAAGGTTGACAAAGATCTTTGTGATTTTCGCATGTATGGACCAGGTGTTGAAAAAATATACGAAGAGTTAATAAATATTTTTCCAAAAAAAAAAATTAAGATATTTTCGAGTGATTTTTTATCTAAAAAAAGTGAAACAGAAACTATCCTTAGAAAAATAGAAAAAAATGAAATTGATATTTTGGTAGGAACACAATTAATATCGAAAGGATTTAACTTTCCAAAACTAAATTGTATCGTCGTTGTAGATGCAGATTTTTCTGGGATGGGCTATGATTTGAGAACAACAGAAAAAAATATACAACTATATAATCAATTAAGTGGAAGAGCAGGAAGATTTTCAAAAAAGTCTACAATTATTTATCAAACCATTACTCCTTTGAATGAAACATTAAAAGATGTATTAGAAAATAATCCTGAAAAATTTTTGAGCAATGAATTAAAAGTTCGAAAAAATAATAATTTACCTCCCTATACACGACTCATTGCTTTAATTATTTCAGCTAATTCAAGTCAGGATAGTTTTCGAGCTGCACAAGAAATTAAGAAAAAATTAAGTAATTTAATTGAGCTCGATGTCTTAGGCCCAGTAAACTCTCCTATATTTAGAGTTAAAAAGAAGTTTAGAACTAGGCTTCTATTGAGATCAAAAAATAGTAATTTAATTCAGAAAAAAGTAGGTAAAATTATTGAAAATTTAACCATTTCTAAAAAAATAAAACTTACGGTTGATGTTGATCCTATTAACTTTGCTTAAAGTGACCTAACCACCTTGAACGATACCTATCCTTATGGTAGGAAACTTCAATCTTAAAAAAATTTCTAATCTAGAGGTGTTAAACTGAGTATGAATAAGTCATTTTCTTCAGAAACTGCAAATAGATATGCTATTGCATTGTATGAACTTGCTAGTGAAAATTCAGAGTTAGAAGTTGTAGAAAAAAATGTTATTGAGCTTCTAGGTATTTACAGTTCAAGTGAGGACTTAAAAAATTTTATAAAAAATCCAACTCAGACTCAATCAAATCAAATCGAAATATTAAGTAAAATATCAACACAAATGAATCTATCAAAAATAATTAGAAATTTCTTAAGTGTACTGATAATCAAAAGAAGAATATTTTTTATCAAAAAAATATTTTTAAATTTTTTATCTTTGACTTCAAAAAAAAGAGGGGAACTAAAAGCATTTTTAACTTCTTCAAGAAAATTAACAAATGAGGAACTTGAAAGCTTAAACAAAGATCTCTCTCAAACAGTAGGAGCATCAATAAAATTTGACTATAAAGTAGACGAGGATTTAATTGGAGGTCTGAAGGTACAAATAGGAAGTCTTATGATCGACACCTCAATTAAAAATAAATTAAAAAAATACGAACAAACAATGTTAGAAGCATAATATGCAAATCAATCCTTCAGAAATTACAAAAATATTAAAAGAACAAATAAAGAATTTTGGGGAAAAAGCAGAAATATCTGAGGTAGGAAAAGTTTTATCTGTTGGTGACGGAATAGCAAGAATTTTTGGCCTTGATAATGTGCAAGCGGGAGAGATGGTTGAATTTGACGATGGTTCTAAAGGTATGGCGCTTAACTTAGAAAGTGATAACGTTGGGGTAGTTATTTTTGGAGACGACAGAAAAATAAAAGAGGGAAGCACAGTAAAAAGAACTGGCTCAATTGTAGATTCACCTGTTGGAAAAGAACTTTTAGGAAGAGTTTTAGATGGTTTAGGAAATCCGATCGATGGTAAAGGCAACTTAAGTGAAAAAATTGAAAGAAAAAGAGTTGAGGTTAAAGCACCAGGGATTATTCCTAGGCAATCTGTTAGTGAGCCAATGCAGACAGGACTTAAAGCAATTGATACTTTAATACCAGTTGGAAGAGGTCAAAGAGAATTGATTATTGGAGACCGTCAAACAGGAAAAACAGCAGTGGCTATTGACGCAATCATAAATCAAAAAGCAATCAATGAGTCAGATGATGAAAAAAAAAAATTATATTGTATTTACGTGGCTATTGGTCAAAAACGTTCAACAGTTGCCCAGATCGTTAAGACCTTAGAAGATGCCGGTGCTATGAAATATACAACAGTTGTTGCGGCAACAGCATCCGACGCAGCACCACTTCAATTTTTAGCACCATATACTGGGTGCACTATTGGAGAATATTTTAGAGATAACGGAATGCATGCGTTAATTATTTATGACGACCTATCAAAACAAGCTGTAGCTTATAGGCAAATGTCTTTATTATTAAGAAGACCCCCTGGAAGAGAAGCATATCCTGGAGACGTATTTTACCTTCACAGCAGACTCTTAGAAAGAGCCGCAAAATTAAGTGATGCAAATGGCGGTGGCTCTTTAACAGCTTTACCTATTATTGAAACACAGGCAGGAGATGTTTCGGCTTATATTCCAACTAATGTAATTTCAATTACTGACGGACAAATATTTTTAGAAACGCAATTATTTAACCAAGGTATTAGACCAGCTGTTAACGTTGGACTTTCAGTTTCAAGAGTTGGATCTGCGGCACAAACAAAAGCAATGAAAAAGGTTGCTGGATCAATTAAACTAGAACTTGCTCAATATAGAGAAATGGCTGCTTTTGCACAGTTCGGCTCAGATCTAGACGCGGCTACTCAAAAACTTTTAAACAGAGGATCAAAATTAACAGAACTTTTAAAACAAAATCAATACTCCCCACTAACAGTAGCGGAACAGGTCATTACGGTCTTTTCAGGAGTAAGAGGATATTTGGACGATGTGGAACTTGATCAAATAAAAAATTTTGAAAAAGATATTTTAGAAAAAATTAAAAGTGAGAAAAATGAAATTATAACTACCATACAAGCTACCGGACAATTAGAAAAGGAAACAGAAGATTCATTAATACAAATAATACAAGAATATAAAAAAAGTAAAAAATAATGGCAAGCTTAGATGACTTAAGAAAAAGAATTGTTAGTGTAAAGTCTACACAAAAAATTACCAAAGCTATGAAAATGGTTGCTGCAGCTAAATTAAGAAAAGCTCAAGAAAGCGCTGAGAGAGGAAGACCTTACAGTGAAAAAATGCAAAATATAATTTTAAATTTAACTGAGTCAATTAGTGATCCGTTAAATGCCCCAAAACTTTTAGTAGGAACTGGAAAAGAACAAACCCATTTGTGTATAGTGATGACATCAGATAGAGGTCTATGTGGAGGATTCAATACTAATATTTGCAGATTAGCAAAAAATTATTTTTTAAAAGTTTTAAAAGAAAAAAAAACCTTAAAAATAATTACAATAGGTTCAAAAGGGCATGATCAATTAAAAAGAGAATACGGCGAATATATTATCAACAAACTTAGCTTTAAAGATAAAAAAAAGATCTCGTTTAACGAAGCTGATGAGGTTGGAAAAATAATTCTAAATCTATTTAATAAAAGTGAATTTGATAAATGTGTTTTATTTTATAATAATTTTAAAAATGTTATTACTCAAATACCCCAAGCTCAACAAATTATCCCTACTGAAAAAAAAGAAAAATCCCAAAAAAATGGTGAAATTTTTTATGAATTTGAACCAGACGAAGATGAAATATTAGAAGATCTTTTGCCAAAAAATATTTCAACACAAGTATTTAAAGCATTTCTAGAAAACTCAGCTAGTGAACAAGGATCAAGAATGACAGCTATGGACAGCGCAACAAGAAATGCTGGTGACTTAGTTAAAAGCTTAACAATAGTCTATAATAGAAGTAGACAAGCAGCGATCACTAAAGAGTTAATTGAGATAATATCAGGAGCAGAGAGTTTATAATTATGAGCAAATCAGGAAAAATTACACAAATTATCGGAGCGGTAATAGATGTAAGTTTTGAGGGAGATTTACCAGAAATTTACACAGCACTTCAGGTTAATAATCAAGGGAACAAACTTGTTCTCGAAGTTGCTCAACATTTAGGCGAAGGCAGTGTTAGAACTATAGCGATGGACTCCACCGAAGGATTAAAAAGAGGAGATGTTGTAACAAACACTGGTTCCCCAATAAGTGTCCCAGTTGGACCAGAAACACTGGGCAGAATAATAAATGTTATTGGCGAACCAATTGATGAAAAAGGAGAAATTAAAACAAAAGAAAAATGGCCTATTCATAGACAGGCTCCTAAATTTACAGATCAATCTACAGAGACAGAAATGTTAGTTACTGGGATTAAAGTTATAGATTTATTAGCCCCATACGCCAAAGGTGGAAAAGTAGGTTTATTTGGAGGAGCAGGAGTTGGAAAAACAGTTACTATTATGGAACTTATAAACAACATTGCAAAGGCACACGGTGGGTTTTCAGTTTTTGCTGGTGTTGGAGAAAGAACAAGAGAAGGAAATGATCTTTATCACGAAATGATAGAATCAGGAGTGATAAAACCAGACGGGCCAGGTTCAAAAGCAGCCTTAGTGTACGGACAAATGAACGAACCACCAGGAGCTCGTGCAAGAGTAGCTTTAACAGGACTGACCGTTGCAGAGTATTTTAGAGATCAAGAAGGACAAGATGTACTATTTTTTATTGATAATATTTTTAGATTTACCCAAGCAGGTTCAGAAGTCTCTGCTTTACTAGGAAGAATACCTTCGGCGGTAGGTTATCAGCCAACTTTAGCGACAGACATGGGTAATTTACAAGAAAGAATTACATCAACTGGCAAGGGCTCAATAACATCGGTGCAAGCTATTTACGTGCCTGCGGATGATTTAACTGACCCAGCGCCCGCAACATCATTCGCGCACTTAGACGCCACAACTGTACTTTCAAGGCAAATTGCTGAGTTAGGCATATACCCCGCTGTAGACCCATTAGACTCAACATCAAGAATATTGGATCCAAGAATTGTAGGAGAAGAGCACTACAGAGTTGCCAGAGAAGTACAAGAAATATTACAAGCCTATAAGTCATTACAGGATATTATAGCGATTCTAGGTATGGACGAACTTTCTGAGGAAGATAAGCTTACCGTTGCAAGAGCAAGAAGAATTATGAGATTCTTATCTCAACCGTTTTTTGTTGCAGAAGTATTTACAGGCTCCCCTGGAAAATTAGTTGATTTAGATTCAACAATTAAAGGGTTTGCAGCTATATGTAAGGGAGATTATGACCATCTTCCAGAATCAGCATTTTACATGGTTGGAGGAATTGAAGAAGTCGTTGAAAAAGCTGAAAAAATGGCACAAGATGCTAAGTAGAAATGTCTGAAAATTTTAACTTAGAAATAATAAGTCCCGATCAAACACTATTTAATTCTGAAGTTAAGCAAGCAGCTATTCCTGCGTATGAGGGGATTATGACAATTTTAAAAGATCATATTTCATTAATAACTTTTTTAAGGCCAGGTTTTATTGAAATTCTAATTGATAACAAAACTAAAAAATTCTACATCGAGGATGGTACTGTAGAATTTTTTAATAATAAACTTTTAATTTTGTCTTCATCAGCAATACAAGTCGAAAAACTTGATAAGAATAATATAAAAAAAATGCTTGAGGAATCCAAAGCACTTTTACAAAGTTCTGAGATTAAAGACAAAGAAAAATATATCTTAAGCTATAAAATTAATTCTCTTCAAGAAATTAATTAATATATTTTTTTAATTCTACTAAAACTTCTTCATAGACATGTTTTTTAAACTTTACAATTAATTCTGGCAGTAGATTCATATCTATCCACTTCCATTCTATAAATTCTGGGTTTTTTGTATTTATATTAATTTCATGTTCATCACCTATAAACCTAACAATAAACCATTTTTGTTTTTGCCCTTTGTATTTCCCCTTCCAAATTTTTCCAATTAGATTTTCTGGTAATTCATATTCGAGCCATTGAGAAAATTCCTTTAAAACTTCAATACTTTTAATACTAGTTTCTTCTTTCAGCTCTCTCTTCATTGCGGTTAATAGTGGTTCATTTTCGTCTACACCACCTTGTGGCATTTGCCACTTATCAAAAGGATTATCTAATCTTTTACCAACAAAAATTTTATTTTTTGAATTGAGAATTACGATTCCAACTCCAATTCTTAATGGAAGGTCTCTATGGGCCATTTTTATGATTTAAGCAGATTAATAGCATATTCTAATTGATTATCTGTTTCACTATTAATTTTAAAATCATCACCAACTTCTTCAACAAAAATATCAGGCAGAACACCCACATCTGAAATTGATTTTCCAGACGGTAAATAATATTTTGATATTGTTAATCTTATCCCTCCACCATTTTTTAAGGGTATGATTGACTGGACAGAACCTTTTCCATAGGTATTCTCCCCCAAGATTATTGCTCTCTTGTGGTCTTTTAAGGCACCAGAAACAATTTCGGATGCTGATGCAGAACCATTATTTGTAATTACTATTAAAGGTTTGCCATTAATACCATCTCCTTTTTTTGAAAAAAATCTTCTAGTTTCACTAATTCTTCTTCCTTTAGTCGACACTATTTCTCCATCATTTAAAAAAAAGTCTGTTATACTGATAGCTTGAGTTAATAAACCACCTGGGTTATTTCTTAAATCAAGAATATATCCATTTAATTTATTATTTTTCTCAAAGTTATTTATCTTTTTAGATAATTGTTCATAGCTATTTTGGTTGAATGATTTTAATCTTAGATAACCAACTTTTTTTCTCTCTCCTACAATTTTAGCTTCTACTGATTTGACTTCAATAACAGCTCTCTTAATTTTAAAATCTAATGCTTTTTTTACATTTTTTCTTCTAATTGTTAGGTTTATTTCTGATCCTACAGGTCCACGCATAAGATCGACAGCTTCGGTCAGCGATTTACCTTGAACTTGCTCATCATTGATTTTCACAATGTAGTCACCAGATTTGATTCCTGCATTTGAAGCTGGCGTGTCATCGATTGGAGTAATAACTTTAACAACACCTGATTCCATTCCAATTTCAATACCGAGGCCCCCAAACTCACCTTTAGTTTGAGTTTGCATACCTTTAAATGATTTTGGACTCATGTAAGCGGAGTAAGGGTCTAAAGACTGTAGGACTCCATTAATAGCTGCGTCCATAACTTCTGCTTGATCAACTTCATCAACATATTCTTTTTTTATAGTTTCCAAGACTTCACTAAATAGATCAATTTTTTCATAAAGATCATTCGAATTTTTTGCATGAAGGTAACCACTAAAAATTAAAATATTAATGAAACTTAGCATTATTAAAATATTTATTTTTTTCATATTGACACTTTTTCTTTAGGCACAGGCTCTGCCCACATTTTTTCAAGATCGTAAAATTCTCTTTTTTCAGGGTGAAAAATATGTATTATTATATCTATTGCATCCACTAGCTTCCAATCTTTACTTTCTTTACCCTCCATTCTGCAGTTGTAGATACCTATTTTTTTGAGCTCTGAAATTAAATTCTCAGATAAAGACTGTAAATGCCTAGAAGAGGTTCCCGAAGCTATAATCATATAGTCTGCTATATGCGATTTTTTTTTGAGATCAATTGAAATAATATTTTTAGCCTTATTATTATCCAAAATTGTTTCAATTTGATTTTTAATTTCTGATATTTCCATAAGTTTTACGATATTACTTCCTTAATTTGTGTAGAAGAAATATTTATTGGCTTGTTTTTAATAAATATTATTTTTTTCACTATTTTCATCATAACAGATTTTTTAGCTTTTTTATCGTAGTCCTTTCTTGAAAATACTACGATTTTAGTTAATTCTAGCAAAAGTTTCCAATTTTTCCATTTATGAAATTTAATTAAATTATCTGAACCAATAATTAAAAAAAAAGTTTTTTTTTTATTTTTTTTTTTTAAATAATTTATTAGATCTATAGTATTAACTGATTTTATTTTATCCTCAAAAAATTTAATTTTAATTTTCTTTACTTTTTTTGTTATAATTTTACTTTTTTTAATTCGCTCAGGCAGAGAAAAAAAAGCTTTATTTTTAAGTGGATTTTTTTTTGTTACACACCAATAAACCTGATCTAAAAATAATTTTTTTATAGCTAGTCTTGAAATTTCTAAGTGTCCTTGGTGAGGAGGATCAAAACTTCCTCCCAAAATTCCAACTCTTCTTTTTCTAAGTCCAATCATTTTGATCAAGACCTGCTAATTCCTTTTCCGGTCACTATATATTTGTATGATGTTAGTTGATTAATTCCCACTGGTCCTCTCGGAGGTAATTTACTAGTTGAAATTCCAATCTCCCCCCCAAATCCAAACTCACCACCGTCAGCAAATTGTGTTGAAACATTATGCATAGCAATAGCACTATTAACTCCATTTAAAAATATTTCTGCAGTTTGAGAATTATTAGTTATAATAGCATCTGTATGCATCGTTCCATACTTTAATATATGATCTTTAGCATTCTGTACTCCATTAACTGATTTAATAGAAATTTTCGCATCTAAATATTCAGTTCTCCAATCAATTTCTTTTGCTAGTTTATATTTATTTTTAAATAGCTGATTGATCTTTTTATCTACAAAAACCTCACATCCTAAAGAGATTAGTTTATTAATAATTGGAATAGCGTGTTTTTTTATTGCCCTAGAGTCTACCAAAAGTGTTTCTACTGCCCCACATATACTTGTTCTACGCATTTTAGCGTTAGCAACTAGTTTTATAGCCATAGCTGTGTCTGCATCTTTGTCCACATAGATATGGCAAAGACCCTCTAAGTGGCCAATCACATGTATTCTAGAAAGTTGTTGCACTTTTTTTACAAGCTCCTTCCCCCCTCTTGGCACGATCACATCTATATATTTTGACATATTTGACAAGAGGTAATTTACAACATTTCTTTTTTTGTCTTCAATAAACTGAACACAGTTTTGGTTGATATTATTTTTTTTTAGAGACTCTCTAAAAAGATTAGCTAATATTTTATTTGAATTGTAGGCCTCAGAACCCCCTCTTAGTATTGCACAATTACCAGATTTTAAACATAAAGCAGAAACATCAGCAGTTACATTTGGCCTACTTTCATAAATTACACCTATTACACCTATTGAAGTTGTAATTTTTTTTATTTTTAGACCACTTGGTCTTTTCCACTCTTCTAAGGTCTTATTAAGAGGACTTTTAAATTTAAAAATTTCATTAATAGAGCTTCTTATGCCTTCTATTCTTTGATCGTTTAATATTAGCCTATCTACAAGATGTTTTTTTTTTGTGTTTTTAACATCTTTCATATTCTCTTGGAGAATTTGTTTCTTATTTTTTAATAAAAGCTGATTGTAACTTAAAAGTACTTTGTTAATCTTTTGTTCATCTAAATTATTAAGTACAGGTAAAGCTTTTTTTGCATTAATGCCGATTTGTTTTAATTTTTTCATAATATTACAATATCATCCTTGTGAACTATTTCTGATTTACTTGCGTAACCGAGAATATTTTCTATCTGACTACTCTGCAAACCTTTAATTTTATTAATTTCTTCAGATGCAAAAGAAGACAAGGCTCTCGCAAGATCAATATTATTATTATCCACAATAACTATATTGTCACCTTTTTTAAAATTACCTGTAATCTTAATTATACCAGCTGGTAGCAAGCTCTTGCCAGACCTCAAAGCCTTGGACGCGCCTTGATCGATATAAATTTTAGCAGATGAAGATAGCGAACTTATTATCCATTTCTTTCTAGCATCTAAATTAGAAATTCTTGGTTTAAACCACGTGTATAGTTTTTTATTTATAATTTTTTGTATAGGATTAAAATTTTTTCCATTAGCAATTAGCATATTACAACCAGCATTCATGCAAATTTTTGCTGCTTCTAATTTTGTAAGCATACCGCCAGAACCATAAGTATTGACCGTTCTTTCAACTAAAGAAAAAACTTTTTCATTAATAATATCTACTACTTTAACTAATTTTTTTTTATTTGATTTTTTTTCATACAGCCCATCAACATCAGATAAGATTATCAGTAAATCTGCGCCCACTATTTGAGCTACTCTTGCTGCCAGCCTATCATTGTCTCCATATTTAATCTCAGAAGTAGCTGTAGTATCATTTTCATTAACAACAGGTATTGCTTTTAACTTGAAGAGATTTTCAAATGTTCTTCTAGCATTTAATGCCCTCCTTCTTTGTTCTGTATCATCTGGAGTTATTAAAATTTGACCAATTTTAATTTTATTTTTTTCAAAAAGTTTTTGAAATTCGTTAATTAAATGTATTTGCCCCACCGCAGCTACTGCCTGGTTCATTTCAAGTTTAACTTTTTTATTTTTTATTTTTAAATAACTTTGTCCCAGTGCGATAGAACCAGAAGAAACAATGACTATTTCTTGGTTATTTTTCCTTAATATTTTAATATCCTGAATTAAACTTGAGAGCCATTTCTTTTTAAACTTGCCTTTACCATCAACAATAGTAGAAGAGCCTAATTTTATAACTATTTTCTTTGCTTTATTTATTTGCATTTTTTAATAATATTTTTCTTAAATTAACTAAATTTTTGTCTGCGACAGTAGAAATTATTTCATATTTCTTTTTAATTTTTTTACCAAAAATTTTTAATTTTTTATTTATTTCTTTTTTTTCAAATAAATCAGATTTATTGAACACAATAATTTCTTTCTTTTTAGTTAAAATTTTATCATATTTAGATAATTCATTTCTTACTTTTAGATAATTCTCAGCAAGTTTGTCTTCTGATAAATCTATTAAATGTAACAAAATCTTACATCTTTCAATATGACGTAGAAATTTATCACCCAAGCCAGTTCCTTCATGTGCTCCTTCTATTAAGCCAGGTATATCTGCTAGTGTAACCTCTTTATCATCATAATAAGAAACGCCAAGATTAGGATCTATCGTAGTAAAAGGATAGTTTGCAATTTTAGGCCTCGCACGAGTTATGGCTGCAAGTAAACTTGATTTTCCTGCATTAGGCATACCTACTATCCCCACGTCTGCAATAACCTTTAGTTGCAACCATACCCAAAACTCTTCTCCTACTTTACCATTTGTTTTTTTGGTTGGAGCTCTATTAGTTGAACTTTTAAATCTAACATTTCCCAATCCATGACTACCACCAGCAGCTACTAGATATCTTTCTTTATTTTTTATAAAGTCATAAATTAGAGTATTATTATCTTCTTCATAAATCTGTGTTCCCACAGGAACTTTGATTATTAGATCTTTTCCACCCGCTCCAGTTCTTTTTCTTTTAGTTCCTATGTAACCATTTTCTGCTCTAAAATGTTGGGCATATCTAAAATCAATTAATGTGTTGAGATTTCTTTCTGCTTCAAAAATAACAGAACCACCATCACCACCATCACCACCATCAGGACCTCCATACTCAACAAACTTTTCACGTCTAAAGCTTGCGGAACCAGAACCACCATTACCAGCTTTAATATAGATTTTAGCTTGATCTAAAAATTTCATTATAGATTTTTAAAATAAATAACTAAGGTTATTTATATGCCTAATTGGGAATAACAGAAACAAAAGTTCTGTTTAATTTTGATTTTTTAAATTTAACTTTACCTTTTATTAAAGAAAACAAAGTATGGTCTGTACCCATACCGACATTTTCACCTGGATGAATACGTGTACCTCTTTGCCTTACTATAATATTTCCTGGGATAACTACTTGATCACCATATTTTTTGACACCGAGTCTTCTTCCAGCACTATCTCGACCATTACGTGACGAACCACCAGCTTTTTTTGTTGCCATTTATTTTCCTATTACTTTAAACTTTTTTTAGTCGTTATTTTTTTCTGCTTTTCTTTTATTTTAGTTTTAATAATTTTTTTTGGTTTTAGTTCAATTGGTTTTGCTTCAGCTATAACCTTACCATCTTTTGAAAGTATTTTTGTAATTTGAATTTTTGAGTGTCTTTGTCGATGTCCATTTGTCTTTCTTGAGTGCTTTCTTCTTCTCTTATGAAAAATTAGAATAGTTCTATCTTTTACATTATCTAGTAATTTAGCCTCAACAATAGCACCAGTAACATTCGGACTTCCAATTTCAGTAGTTTTACTATCATTTAACAATAGAACATTCTTAAATTGAATCGTCTTACCGATTTCAACGTCTAATTTTTCTATTTCTATAATTTTACTAGCAGATGCTTTATATTGTTTTCCACCAGTTTCAAATATCGCAAATGACATAAATACCTTTTTTTTAAAATTACAGCAATATAACTTGAAAGAACTTCAAGTCAAGGCGATAGAAGTTAAAAGATATCTTTTAAATTACGAAGCTTTTTAAACACTTCTAATTCGTTCGAATCTGTCATATTAAGGGATCTCTTTACATCAGAATTATCACAGCGCAAAAAAATATTTGTATTTAGCTCTTCGTCAATAGTCACAGGTATAGTTGGTTGTTTTTGATTTATTTTTGATTTTATCCATTTTGCTTTTTCTTCTAATCTCTTGTTATTAGGTTCATATCTAATACAAAACTCTAAATTTTTTTTAGTATATTCATGTCCACAATAAATTTGAGTATCTATAGGTAATTTTTTTATGAGATCAAGCGATCTCAACATCTCTAAGTAGGTCCCTTCAAAAACTCTGCCACAACCTAATGAAAATAAAGTATCACCAGTAAAAACAACTCTTTCATTTTTTGAATAAAAACAAATATGACCACTTGTGTGGCCTGGTAAAAGAAAAATTTTAAAATCTACTCTTCCTAATTTAAAATTATCATTATCAGACAATCCTTTATTTATACCTGGAATTCTTTCTTCATCTTTTTTTGAACCAATAATCTTAGCTTTGTATTTTTTTTGTAAATCTAAATTTCCTCCCGTATGATCAAAATGGTGATGTGTATTCAAAATGTAATCAATTTTTTTAAATTTTTTTTTAATAAAACTATCAATAGGCTGAAATTCTGATGGATCTATTACGGCAATTGTATCTGTTTCTGTGTCATGAGCTACAAAGCTATAATTGTCTTTTAGGCAGGGTATGATTTCTATATTTAGCATTTAACTAATTAAAAAAATACCAACTTCAGACAGAAGGTTTTTCATCTCTAGATTAATTCGATTTATAGAAGATATTTTTTCATTATTAATACCAATAATTCTATTCATTTTTATTTTTTTCTTTTCACAGAATTGATAAAAATCTTTGATGGAGCACATATGTAAATTAGGAGTATTAAACCAGGAATCAGGAAGAGACTTTGTGACAGGCATTTTTCCAAAAAACAACAAACTAGTTCTAACCTGCCAATATCCAAAGTTAGGTATTGAAATTATTACCTTTTTTCCTATTCTTAACAATTCATTCAAAACATTTTCTGGTTGGTAAAATGCTTGAAGCGTCTGACTCAAAACAACGAAGTCAAAAGCTTTATCTGGAAATTGACTAAGCTCAGTTTCAGCATTTCCTTGTATTACAGATAAACCTTTAGATATGCATTGTTTAACTTTATTTTCTTCAAGCTCAATGCCTCTTGCGTCAATATTTCTTTGTTTAATAAGAGCTTCGATTAAAGTTCCATCACCACAACCAACATCCAATACCCTAGACTGAGCAGGAAGTAAATTTGTAATTATTTTAAATTCATTTTTCATTTTTAAATATTTCAAAATTAGAATCTAGAAAACCTTTAAGAGTTTCTAAAAATTCAGGCTCATTTACTAAAAATGAGTCGTGACCTTTGTCTGTTTTGATTTCAGCAAAAGCAACGTTAGTGCCAGATGCATTTAATGCAATTACGATATCTTTGCTATTTTTTGTGGGATATAGCCAATCCGACGAAAAAGATATAATCAAAAATCTAGTTTTATGATCTTGGAATGCTCCAACTAACCCATTCTTGAATTGCTTTGAAAGATCAAAATAGTCCATAGCTCTCGAAATATACAAATATGAATTTGCGTCAAATCTATCTACAAATACATTACCTTGATGTCTTAAATAACTTTCTATTTGAAAATCAGCATCAAATGTAAATTCATAACTTTTTTTTTCCTGTAATTTTCTTCCAAATCTTTCTTGTAAACCTTTGTCCGACATATAAGTAATGTGAGCAGCCATTCTTGCCACAGCTAAGCCATTTTTAGGAATGGTATTATTTTTATAATAATTTCCTTTATTCCATAATGGATCTGACATTATTGCTTGCCTAGCTAATTCATTTAAAGCAATTTGTTGAGCATTATGACTTGCAGTTGACGCAATAGGAACTGCTGAAAAAGTTTTATCAGGATATAAAGCACAAAATTGTAAAAGTTGCATTCCACCCATGGAGCCACCTAAGACGCTCAAAAGTTTTTTTATTTTAAAGTGTTCCAACAAAGATTCTTGTGCTTTAATCATGTCTCTTATTGTGATCACTGGAAATTTTAAGCCATATGGCTCACCGTCAGCTACGTTAAGATTTTTAGGTCCAAATGAACCCATACAGCCACCTAAAACATTTGCACAAATAATAAAATATTTTTCTGTGTCAACAGCCTTTCCTGGACCTACAGCTGTATTCCACCAACCATCTTTATTGGTGACAGGATTTATGCCGGCAACAAATTGATCTCCCGAGAGAGCATGAAAAATTAAAATTGCATTATTGTTCTTTTCATTAAGCTTACCGTAAGTTTCATAAGCTATAGGAAAGTCCTTTATAATTTGACCACAATCTAATTTGAGTGGTTTTGTTACAATTATTTGTTTTATATTTTCGATTTTATAGTTCATATAAAAAAAAAGCCCAGCTAAACTGGGCAAAACCCTATTTAGCGAATTTTATTATGCGCCCGCAATTTGGTTAAATCAGCGCTTTAAACTTGTACTAAATTGATAGAAAATTGTCAATTTTATAAGAGATAAAAATGTACATGGAAATAATAAAGCTTTTTATATAAGACTTAAATAAATTATGAAATTTCCAAAAGCTAAAAGTCTCAATGCTGAAAAATATGTTGCTGGATTAAGCCTATTTAAACAAAAATTTGCTAAAATAAAATTATCTGCAAATGAATCTGCTTTAGGGCCAAGCCCAAAAGCAGTAAAAGAGTTTATCAAAGTTTCAAAAAACCTTAAACGGTACCCAGATTCTGATGGGACTTTTCTAAGAAAAACTATAGCAAAAAAATTTAAGCTAAATCAAGATAGAGTAATTTTAGGCAATGGATCAGATCAGATATTTGAATTAATCTGTAAAGCTTTTCTTAATAAAAATGATGAAGTTATAGTGACAAGGTACAGTTTTATTATTTACAGGATATATAGCAAATTAAATTCTGCAAAAGTAATTTACGCACCAGAGAATAAATTTACTTTATCAGTAAACAATATACTTTCGTGTGTTACCAGCAAAACAAAAATTGTTTTTATTGCAAATCCCAACAACCCCACAGGAACATATGTTAATAAGCAAGAAATATTACGATTAAGAAAAAAACTAAGAAGTGACATCTTATTAGTCGTTGACGATGCATACTTTGAATATATGAATTTAAAAGATTATGAATGTGGACTAAAGCTATTCTCTAAATTTAAAAATGTAGTTGTAACCAGAACATTTTCAAAAATATACGGTTTAGCAGGACTAAGAATTGGTTGGGGCTATGCATCACAAAATATAATCGATTCATTGCATAAGATAAAACCCCCTTTCAATGCTAATCGTCCAGCACTATTTGCAGCAACAGTCGCAATAAAAGATACAGTTTGGTTAAACAAAGAAATACAGCATGTGAGAAAGTGGTCTAAAAAATTTTATGATACTTTTAAAGAATTAAATATTCACACAAATAAAACTAGCACAAATTTTGCATTAATAAACTTCGATAAAGTAAAAAAAACGTCAAAACAAGTTTTTTATGCGTTGGCCAAAGTAGGAATTTTACTAAGACAAATGGATGTATACACAATAAAAAATTCTTTAAGAGTTACCGTTGGCAATAATAAAGAAAATTTAAAACTGATAACTGAATTAAAAAGGATTCTTAATGTTTAACACTATTTCAATAATTGGTTGTGGCTTGATAGGATCTTCAATATTAAGAGCTATTAAAAGTAAAAATCTAGCAAAAGAAATTAAAGTATTTGATCATTCAAAAGAAGTTACTACATATTTAAAAAAAGAAAACATATGTACAAATATATCTAATGATATCAGCCAGTGTGTAGATAATTCTGATTTAATAATTATTGCAACACCTTTAAGTAGTTATAAAGAAATTATTTTATCCATCAAAGATAATTTGAAAAAAAATGTTATTTTAACAGATACAGGGTCTGTCAAAAAAGAAGTTATGAAGATAATTCATAATATTAATTTAACAGATGTTCACTGGATTCCTTCGCATCCAATCGCGGGTACAGAAGAAAGTGGACCAAGAGCTGGACAGGCAGAAATGTTTGAAAATCGTTGGTGTGTTATTTCTCCACCCAAAAATTCCGCAGAAGAGCCGGTAAAAAGTTTAAAAGCTTTGTGGGAAGCAATAGGAAGTAAAGTTAAAATTATGACACCAGAAGAGCACGATAAAATTTTGTCTTTGACAAGTCATTTACCTCATGCCATTGCCTATAATATTGTTCGAACAGTAATGGAAGTTGAAGATAAATTAAAACAAGATGTAATTCAATATAGTGCTGGAGGTTTAAGAGATTTTACAAGAATAGCTGCATCTAACCCCTTAATGTGGAAAGATATCTTTTTAGACAATAGTGAAAATGTAATTAAAGGTATCGATAGTTTCATTGAAAAATTGAATGAGTTAAAAAAAGCTGTGAATGATAAAAATGGAGATAAACTTTATCAAATTTTTAATTCTACTAAAGAAATAAGAAAAGAAATAATTAAGGCTGGTCAAGACACAAGTAAGCCAGACTTCGGCAGAAAAAAAGATTAGGAATATCTATCAATTTCACTGTAAATTTTATCTTCTAAAACTTTGAGAAAAATAGTTTTTTCTAAACCAGGCTCAATTGGTTCTAAGAAAGAAATATGAATATCACCTGGATATTTTATAAAACTATTTTTAGGCCACACCTTTCCAGAGTTTAAAGCAACAGGTATGCATGGTATTTTAAGTGTGTCATAAATTCTACTTACTCCCTTTTTAAAAGGTCTCCTGTCGTTAAATTGAACCCTCGTTCCTTGAGGGAATATTAAGAGTGGACGGTTATATTTTTGAATAGTATTTTTTATTTTATCAAAAAAATTCAAATTTTCCTTTGTTGTTGTTTCTCTAATTATTTCAATTGAGCCTATTTTTTTTAAATACCAACCAAATAAAGGTATTCTTAAAAGTTCTTTCTTTAAAATAAAAATAGGAAAGTCCAATGGCGCCTGAAGAACAAATGTTTCAAACATTGATTGGTGAGCGGAAGCTATAAAATAATTTTTTACTTTTTTTAGATTTTCTTCTCCATGTAATATAACTCTAGTATTTAAAATCAGTTTTAATATTAAGATTACGTAATAAGCTAAAAATTTTCCACAATATAGTGTAAATTTAGCAGGTAACATTAAAGTTGGCAAAGCCACAATAAAAACTAAAATTATACCAGTGTACAAAAAAATATTAAAAATTAATGACTTTATGAATTGCATTAAGATTTTATTAATTCAAATAAATCTTGCTTTTTTCTAATTATTTTAAAACTTTTATTTTTGATTAGTATCTCGGCTATAAGAGGTTTTGTGTTGTAGTTAGAAGATAAAGAAGAGCCATAAGCACCTACGTTTGTTATAGCTACAAAATCACCCTCGTACATCTTTTGATACTTTTTGTATTTTATAAATTTACAAGAGGTTTCACAAATTGGACCAACAAATTCTATTGGTTCAAAACTCTTTTTATTTGTTTTGATAATTGGCACAATGTCATGAGCAGCATCGTATAGTGCGGGTCTCATAAAATCATTCATACCTGCATCTATAATTATAAAATTCTTATTTAAACCTTTTTTTATATATTGAATTTTACTCACTAAAATTCCAGTATTACCAACTAAAGACCTGCCAGGTTCAAAAATAATATCACAATTTAATTTTTTTTTAAAATTATAAACAAGTTTTGCATAATTATTTAAATCAATCTGTTTATCTTTTTTATTATACTTAATTCCAAAACCACCACCCAGATCAACATATTTTAACTTTATATTTAAGTCTTTTATAACTTTTGAGAGAACGTCCAATGTCTTTTTATAAGGAGCGTCAGATAAAATCTGACTACCTATATGCACACTTACTGCGTCAATTTTTAAATTTTTAAACTGTTTAATATTTTTAAAGAAGGAAGAAAATTTTTTTATAGACACTCCAAATTTATTTTCTGCTTTTCCAGTTGAAATTTTTTTATGCGTTTTAGCATCAACATTTGGATTTATTCTAAAACCAATAGGTACTATTTTATTAATTTTTTTACCTATTTTGTTTATTAGTATTGCTTCGCTTTCCGACTCCACATTTATTAGTAATATTTTTTTTCTAATAGCTAGTTTTAATTCTTCTTCTGTTTTCCCCACGCCCGAAAAAACAATTTTACTTGGTTTTATACCAGATTTTAAAGCCTTCAGAAGCTCCCCGCCTGATACTACGTCAGCTCCCGAACCTAATTTTCCTAATATTTTCATGATTGTCAAATTAGTATTAGCCTTAGCTGCAAAACATATAAGAGGATTAATATCTTTAAAAATTTTTGCAAAATTCAAATAATTCTCTTTTATTTGTTTCTCCGAATAAAGATAAAAAGGTGTTTTATTTTTCTTTGCAATATTTAAAACAGAAGTACTTTCTATTAACAATTTCTTTCTAGCATATTTGAAATGGGACATATAATTTATGAGATAATTTTAATTTTATAATTAATTTTACCTTGATATTTTGGATCAGATTTTTTCCCACAACTTTCTAAAATCAATACACTAAAAACTAAAAAAAAAAATAGTTTCATTTAATATCTTTCTTGTATTTTTTTATCATTTTTTTTACATTATATGAAGAAGTTCCACCGAAAGATTTTTTTGCATTCATTGAATTTTTAACGTCAAAAACTTGTAAAACCTCTTTATCTAATTTTTTATAGAAGTTTTTCAATTCACTCAGAGAAATTTGGTTTAAAGTTTTGTCCTTTTTTTCAGCAAAATTTACCAGTTCAGAAGAAATGCCATAAGCTTCTCTAAATGTTAAATTTTTTTCTTTAACTAAATAATCAGCAAAGTCTGTTGCGGTAGTAAAACCTTCGTTAGCCATCTTATACATTCTTTCTTTTGAAATTTTTAAATTATCGATCAATTCAAGGGACATTATTAAAGTGTCTTTCAGAGTATCATAACCTTCAAAAACTAAAGCCTTATCATCTTGTAGATCTTTAAAATAAGACATAGGCAAACCTTTCATTATAGTTAAAATTGAATTCAGCTTTCCGTAGTTTATTCCAACCCTTCCTCTAATTAACTCTGCAGGATCTGGATTTTTTTTCTGAGGCATTATTGAAGAACCAGTTAATACGCTATCGTTAAAATAAATTAACTTAAAGGCATCAGAATTTAAAATAATAAAGTCTTCTGCTAATCTCGATAAGTGCATTGCACAAACAGCCGCAGCATATAAGAAATCAATTGCAAAATCTCTGTCAGAAACTGAATCAATTGAATTATTAGTAGGTTTTTTAAAACCAAGTTTTTTAGAGGTGTAGTTTCTATCAATTTTATATGAAGTACCAGATAAGGCAGCCGAGCCAAGTGGAGATTCATCTAAAAGATCTAAATTATTTTTAAATCTTTTTTTATCTCTGTTCAACATTTCATAATAAGCTAAAATATAATGGGCAAATGAAATAGGTTGAGCATTTTTTAAATGTGTAAAACCAGGCATAACTGTATCTGTATTCTGTTCAGCTTTCTTAATTATTTTTTTCATCAAATTTGTAATATCTTTTAAAATATCTTCAGAAGACTGTTTCACCCATAATTTAAAGTCAGTAACTACCTGATCATTTCTTGATCTTGCTGTGTGCATGAATCCTGCAGATGTGCCAATAATATCAAATAATTTTTTTTCTATATTTAAATGAATATCTTCATATTTTTCATGAAATATAAATTTTCCACTATCAATTTGAGATTTTATTCTTTTCAAACCATTAATAATTTTTTTACCTTCTTTAGAAGGAATAATTTTTTGTTTAATAAGCATTTGAGTGTGCACAGTAGAGGCAAATATATCCTGTCTGTAGAGTCTCTTATCTATATTAATTGATGATCCAATTCTTTGAAAAGATTTAGAGTTTTTACTTTTAAGTCTTTTTGACCACACTGTTTTATTTTTATTTTTCATTTTACTATGTTAATTGTAATTTAAATTAATATGAAAATTAGTAAATCTTTTAAAGTCTATATTCACATATTTGTTATCTTTTTCTTAGCTCAGCAACTATTAAGTGAAACAAACTACTCTAAAAATATAGTAGTTCATAAAGAACCTATAGATATTAAGGAACTAAAATTTAAAGATATCAATCTTAATGATGTGGACTTAACCAATAAAAAAGGCAATATCATGATATTAAACTTCTGGGCAACATGGTGCGTGCCATGCAAAAAAGAAATGCCATCATTAGAAGAGCTTTCTGACCTATATCCTGAAATAGCTATTTATCCTATAAATTTAGAAAAACCAAATAAAGATAAAACAATTCTTTTTTTTAAAAACTTGAACGTTAAAAATCTCAACATTTATTTTGACCCTGAATTTAAATTAGTTAAATCTTTTAATATGCGTGGTGTACCAACTAGTATCTTGATAAACAAAGAAGGCAAAGAATTTGCTAGAATTATTGGTGAAGTTAATTTTTCTGAGAAATCTTTTATTAATTTTTTAAAAAAATATCTTTAATTTTTAAAAAAATATGCAAGCAACACTAAAACAATAATAGCTATAAATTGCAGAAGAACTCTAAGCTGCATTAGTTTATTTGAATATTTTTTACTAGTTTCCCCACCCTTGAATAAAGTATAAAGTCCTAGTATTAAGACTATCGCAACAGAACCTAATAATATAAAACCTATAAAATTGAATAAAAAACTAGACATAATTAATTATTAACTATCATGAGCTATTCACTAAACACAACTATTTTAGATCCCCTATCTAAAAAAAAAGCAAAAAATGCTGTTATACTTTGTCACGGTTATGGTGGAGACGGTAAGGATATTTCTTTACTAGCCAGTTATTGGAGAACACACATGCCTGATACTTTGTTTATTTGCCCTGATGGACCCGAAAAATGTAAAGTAAGCCCTAGTGGTTTTCAGTGGTTTGATTTAATGGACCAAACAAAAGAACAGATTTTAATTAAATCCTTAGCAGCAGAAGTAAAATTAAATAAACTTATAGATGAAGTTATGCAGAAAAATGAACTTCAAGGAGAACAAATAGCTATAGGAGGATTTAGTCAAGGGTGTATGATTAGCTTACAAGCAGGCCTTAAAAGAAAAGATAAAATTAATTCAATTGTAGGATATTCAGGAAAAATAATTGATACCAACTATCTAAAAAATAATATTATTTCTCGTCCAAAAATAATTTTAATGCATGGAGATAAAGACGAGATTGTTCCAATAAATTTTCTATTTGAAGCAAGAGATTTTTTTAATAAAAATAATTATAAAATAGAATCACAAATTTTAAATAATTGTGAACACCGAATTCCAGTAGAGGGATCTAGTTTAGGACTAGAATTCTTAAAAAAAAATTTAAATTAGCTGTAAGTAGATTGTAACATTTTTACGTCTTGCTATCGTTTGTTTATTCGGGTAGCTTTTTGAAATGATTATATCAGCAAATGAAAAAGTACCTCTAGAAAAGTGTCCGGCACTAGTTTTAAACGCTGATTTTAGGCCTTTAAGCTATTATCCGTTATCTTTATGGTGCTGGCAAGACGCTGTCAAATCAGTTTTTTTAAACCGTGTTACTATAGTTTCAAATTACAAAAGAAAGATACGAAGTCCATCATTTGAAATGAAATTGCCAAGCGTTATTGCTCTTAAAAGTTTTATTAAACCATCCGAAAATCCAAACTTCACAAGATTTAATGTCTTTTTAAGAGATAAATTTACTTGTCAATACTGTGGAGACAGAAAAGATTTAACATTTGATCATCTTCTGCCAAAATCCAAAGGTGGTCTCACTGATTGGGAAAACGTTGTTACAGCTTGCTCGACTTGCAATGTACAAAAAGGAGGAAAACTATACAAAGATTGTGGTTTGGTTATATCACAGACACCTTTCAGGCCTTCAGTGGGTGATTTACATAAAAATGGAAGAAACTTTCCACCTAACTTTTTACACGAGAGTTGGATGGACTACCTATATTGGGATATTGAACTAGAACCATAGTCATATTTTTTTAGAAATCTCTATCGCTACACGAGATGAAGTTTTAATAATTTTATCTAACACACCATACAAACCATCTTTAGAAGCCCCACCTTCGTAGGCTATATCCTTGTGATTTAGTTCATCGTCTCTAAATTTAATTATATTTTTTTTTAGTTCTTTTTCGTCTTCATGCAATTCATAAGTTTGTTTTTTATAATGATCTCCTATTACTTCTTCTACAGAGGCCGTACAAAGCATAGTAGCTTTTTTACCTAGCATAGCAGTTCCAAAACCTAAAGTAATTCCAAGTAAATCCCACAGGGGAAGTAGTTTTGTAGGTTTTATATTTCTTTTTTGAATTTCTTTATTAAAAAATTCATAATGTTCTTTTTCGTGTTCTTTCATTTCTTCAATTTTTTTTTTAAGATCTTCGTCTTGTTTAAATGTTTTTAGAGCTAATAGTTGTCCCTCATATATCTTTATAGCACCACGCTCACCAGCATGGTCAACTCTTATAATTTCTTCTAAAATTTTTTTATTAGTTTTTGTCATAATTTAATCTAGCACGAATCATAATAGCACTTATTAAAAAAGATATAATTGTATTAAATGTAGCAAGCGAAAGACCGAAAACCCTAAAAGTTACGTCTTTACAACTTATACTTTTAGCATTTAATTCTATTAAAAGATCTTTAGAAGTTGTAGCTTTACTAGTGTTTTCAAGATCACAGACTAAAGATTCTTTAAAAAAACCTTGTTCTATACCAAAATGATAAAAAGAAACAGTTGTTCCAATAGTAAAAAGCAATCCTATAGTGATTAAAATAATTTTTTCATATTTACTAAAAATCAAAACTAAGAAAGCAAGAATGATAGTAACCATGTAAGGAACACGCTCAATTAAACACAGATTACATGGTTTGTGTTTTAAAGCATATTCTGTAAAATAAGCAAATAGTAATGCAAATATACAAAATATTATTATTCCAATAAAAAGTAATTTATTTTTGACTGCAGTCATTATTTAAATAACAAATATAAAACTAATGCTATTACTACAATAAAAATTCCCACAATAGAAAACCATAATGCACCTTTTTTTTCTATAAAAAAACTAAATTTATTACCAAATAGATAAGTTAGGTAAGAAACGATAAAAAATCTTAAACCACGTGTAAAAAGGCAAATAAAAAAAAATACAACAACATTGAATCCAACAATTCCACTTGCAATAGTAAATAATTTAAAAGGAAGAGGGGTAAAACCTGCTAAAAACATAACTCCAGCCCAAAAGAGAAACCCTCCTTTTGATGATATTTTATTTTGTATCTCAAAGACTTTTTCTTCATATCCATAAATTTCAATAATAACCATGGATATATCAATAAAGAAAATACCAAGCGTATAACCTACTAAAGCGCCAAGAACGGAAAAAATTGTAGCAATTAGAAAAATTTTTAAATAATTTTCTTTTTTGGCTACTACCATTGGTACGATCATTAGATCAGGTGGAACTGGAAAAAAGAAGCTTTCAATAAAAGAAATGAAACCCAAGGCATAATTAGCTTTTTTGCTAGATGCCAATTTTACACACTTATCAAAAAGATTTTTTAGCATTTTCTTATTTATAAATTAATAAAATTTGAATACTATTTAAATGTATAAACATTAAATGTTTAATTATAAAGGGCGAATGGTGGAACTGGTAGACGCGCCGGACTCAAAATCCGGTGGTAGCAATACTGTGAGAGTTCGAGTCTCTCTTCGCCCACCAAATTATGAAAATAAGTAAATTAAATAGTCTAGTAGAATTATATTTTAAGAAATGTGATGAAGTTGACCAAAAAAAACCTTTTTTAAAATGGCTTGAACCAGGCAACTCAACTTATAATTGGGGTGATATAAAACAGAAAATTTTTAAACTTTCTTCTAAGATTAAAACTTTAATTAATAAAGAGGATCGATGTTTAATTTTATCAGAGAATAGACCTTATTGGTTAATTACTGACATCGCCGTGATGAATGCAGGTGGTATTTCAGTTCCTATTTTTACCACATACTCATCAAACGACTATGAATATATTTTAAATGATTGCAAGCCCTCACTAATAATTGTTTCTAACAATAATCAATTTAAAAAAATAAAAAAATATGTCAACTTAGAAAATCAAAAAATTATATCTTTTGAAAAAATAGAAGTTAAAAGTTTTTTAATACAGGACATTTTAAATGAAAATAATTATATCGAAATTATTAACAGTAATTTAAAAAGAAAAATGCCGGCGTGCATAATTTATACCTCCGGTACTTCTGGCAACCCTAAAGGAGTAGTATTAAGTCATGGTGGAATTTTATCTAATTGTGAAGGAGCTATTGAATTACTTAAACCATTAACAAAAAAGAAAGATCCAATATTTTTAACGTGGTTACCTTTATCTCATTCGTATGAACATACAGTTCAATTTATTCAAATTATTGTAGGAGCAAAAATTTATTACGCAGAAAGTTTGGAAAAACTTATATCAAATATGAGCACAGCTAAACCAACTATTATGACTGCTGTTCCAAGATTTTATCAAAATTTATTTACTAAAATAAATATTAATTTTGAAAAACAAAAAGGGATAAAAAAGAAAATTATTAATAGGACATTAGATTTAGGAAAAAAATTACTCAAAAACAAAAACTTAAATTATAGTGAAAAAGTTATAAATTTAATTTGCAACTTTTTAGTTCGAAAAAAAATACAAAAACAATTTGGTGGAAATCTTCAAGCTTTTATATCAGGGGGAGGAGCTCTTGACCAAAATATTGGAGAATTTTTAAATGCTTTAGGATTACCAACTTTACAGGGTTATGGCTTAACCGAAGCATCTCCTGTGGTTAGTTGCAATTTACCAGATCTAGTAAAAGTCGAAACCGTAGGACCACCATTTAGTACTAATGAAGTTAAAATAGCTGACGATGGAGAAATTCTCATTAAAGGTGAAAATGTAATGTTGGGTTATTGGAACCAGAAAGAAGAAACAGAAAAAGTTATTAAAGAGGGATGGTTACACACAGGAGATATTGGAGAGTTTGATAATAATAATTATTTAAAAATAACTGACAGAAAAAAAGATATTATTATAAATCTTGGAGGGGACAACATTTCTCCAAGCAAAATTGAAAACATCTTATGTTTGAACAAATTGATTAAACAATCTTTTGTTTATGGAGATAAAAAAAACTATCTAGTTGCAATTATTGTATGTGATAAAGAAATCAATAAAGAAAAAATTAAACCTACAATTGAAAAAATTAATAATAACTTAACGTTAATTGAAAGAATAAAAAAATTTATTCTAATTCATGATGAATTTACTATTAATAATGGAATGTTAACGCCAACTTTAAAGTTAAAAAGAAAAGAAATTGTTAAAAATTATTTAAAACAAATAGAAAATCTTTATTAAATTTAAACATTTATGTGGTTAAAAGTATTGGTATTAAACATTTTTTAATTAGTTTAATTTAATATAAAATTTTTAAATAACTTTAATAAAAATCAAAAATTAAGTTGTAAAGATGGTTGTAAATTTATGTTTGACATAAAAGAAAAAAAACTTAAAGATTATGTATATAAACGAATCACTAAGATTTGTTTAAACAAACAGGGAGATAAAAATGGCTAAAAGAAAAAAAGCGAAAAAGAAAACTAAGAAAAAGGCTAAAAAAACTAAAAAAAGAAAAAGATAGTACCTTTTTTTAACTAAACGCCCTTTTAATTAAATAATTAAAGGGGCGTTTTTTTATTCTGTATCTATAATATTTTGATTTCTTCCTAAAGCTTTATCCATTTTCTTTTGAGCTTCTTCAGGTGTCGCTTCTAATACTACTTCAAATTCTGATTTTAATCTTTCATAAGCTTTTTCAAACAGTTGTCTTTCACTATAAGACTGATCTGCAATAATATCAGAATTTTTATTAAGATCTTTAACTACTTCAGATAACTCATAAATTTTACCAGAGTTTATTTTTTGATCATATTCCTGAGCTCTTCTGCTCCACATAGTTCTTTTAATTTTTGGCTTACTTTTCAAAATTGAAACACATTTATTTATTTGATTAATCGTAGATATTGGCCTTAGGTTACTTTGCTGGTTAATTGGAACAGTTAATGTTAATTTTTCTTTTTCTACGAAGATTTTATAAAACTGAATCTCTATCTCACCTATAGTTGCTTTTTCAACAGCTATAATCTTTCCTACACCATGTTTTGGATATACTATAAAACTTTTGACCTCGTATAGTCTTTTTTCAGCTGGTTGTTTTTTTATTTTTTTGATTATAATTTTTTCTTCTGGGGAATATATATTTTTATTTGGTGTTTTAAATGAATTGACTTCTACTTTTTTACTAGATTTTATTTTAGATATTTTTGTAGCTACTTTTTTAACGGTTTTTTTTTTAGTAATTTTTTTTGTTTTATTTTTTTTAATTTTTGGCATTTTATTTAGCTGCTTTTTCTGAGAAATATTTACTGTGTTTATCTTTTATATCTTTAAACTTTTCATGGTCAATCATAGGGTCTTTCTTTTTTGTAATATTAGGCCATATTGCAGAAAACTTTTTATTAATCAACAACCATTTATCCATATCCTCAACACCCTCATCGCTATCTGCTCTAATAGCATCGATAGGACACTCTGGCTCACATACACCACAGTCAATGCATTCGTCAGGATTTATTGCTAAAAAATTTTCACCTTCGTAAAAACAATCTACCGGGCATACTTCTACGCAGTCGGTAAGTTTACATTTTATACATTCATCTTTTACAATATATGTCATTGAGATTTTACTAATTAACCTATTTTATATTTAGTGCAAGTAATTTACTAAAAGGGTTCGTTTTAACTTCTTTTTTAATTACTTTTTCTTTATTTTTTCTACCTTCTCCAGCAAAGTAATAAGTATCGATTTCTTTTGATTTTTTATAATTCATTAAATCCATTAATTTAAAGAAATTTTCTTTGGAACAACCCAGTAAATTCATCATTTCAGATGATATTTTGAATCTACGATCTATACTTTTCTCTATAATATTTATAAAAAGTTTCTCAAGTATATCTATACGTACAAAAAAATCTTTAAATTTTTCAAATCCACATAATAATAAAAATTTTTCATTAAAATTTTCATTTACAACAAAGTTTAAACCAAACTTTGGGATATGTATATTAACTGAAATATTATTATGAATTTTCCAGAGCATTGTTCTTAAGGTAACCGCCTTTGGTTTTAGCATTTTAGGAAGAAAAACGTGATAACGACCAATTTTGATACCCATATTCCAAAGTTTTTTTCTTTCATCTTTTGAGATAAGTTTAATTATTTCATCTATATTTTTTCTTTTTAAGACTCCATTACTTTCGTAAAGTTGAAATGACAAAGCTCTTAGATATTGATTTTCAACTTTTACTTTTGTTAAATTAATTAAATCACCTAAAATATCATTGATATAAGATGATGCCCAATTTTTTATAAATTGTTCTAATTCTTTTTGAACATCCAAGGGAAGTGCCTCATCAGTGATGATTTCTATTTCTGGATTTAAATAATTTTCACCTTTCTTTATTTTTGCTATTGGATGGTTTAGCCATATAATTTGATTCTCTTGATCAACAGATAAATTCTTGTCTTGCATTATTCGTTTAGCTCTTTTGATTAGCTCTTTCTCCACACCTCTTCTTGCAGCTTTTTTAATGGATTTTAAATCTACATCTAAATTTTTTGAGTTAAAATCTATGATAAATTTTAAACCTTTTAGCTTTCCGACATATTGTTTGTCGATTAACACCTTATTATCTTCATCAACGTCTGTTTCTAAAAGCATATCTTGTTTTAAACCTCTTGCTAAAATACTAATTTTTTTATCAATAAAACTTTTTGTCAATTCTTCATGCAATCTATCTGACAAATTATCTTCAATACTTTTAGTTAATTGAATCCAATAATCTGAATTTTCTACCCAATCTTTTTTATTAGCCACATATGACCATGTTCTAACATTTGAAATCCTGTTAGCCAAGACATCTATATTGCCATGATTTTTTTCTAATCCGCTAAGCTGATTTTTCATGTATTCATTTGGAATTCTTTTTCTTTTAATTGATAAAAATTTAAATACAGCGTCAACAATACTAACATGTTGTCCATACGCTTTTTTTTCAAAATCTGGGATTTGACAACATTCCCATAATAAACTTAAATTATTACTGTAAGTATTATTTTCTACATTTTTTTTTAACAAAAACCTAAGAACTATTTCGTCTATCGACTCATTGGCTCTAATAAGGTTCTTACTAGTAGGCCTAACCTCAAGAGAAGAAATTAATTTTTTTACATTACTAAAATCTAAATTTGAATTTCTCCAATAAAGCATTTTGGTATCTGGTAAACTATGGTTTTCAATTTTTTCTATTTCATCTGAATTTAAGTTTTCACAATCTCCAGTTGTTCCAAAAATACCGTTATTTTTATATCTGCCAGCTCTTCCGGCGATCTGGGACAATTCTACTAAATTTAACCTTCTTGTTTTTTTTCCATCAAATTTTTTTAAATTAGAGAAATAGATTTGTTCAATGTCCATGTTAAGACCCATGCCTATCGCATCTGTAGCAACCAGATAATCAACATCTCCTGATTGATACAACTCTACCTGCGAGTTTCTGGTTTTGGGACTTAGGGAGCCCATAATAACAGCAGCGCCTCCTTTTTGACGTCTAACTAATTCAGCAATTGCATAAACCTCTTCTATTGAAAAAGCAATTATAGCTACTTTGCTATCTAAACGTGAAATTTTTTTATAACCTCCATAAAAAAGTTTTGAAAACCTTTCTTTTTTGATAAACTCGACTTCCGCTACTAGGTCGTTAATTATATTTTTCATAACTTGAGACCCTAAAAACATTGTTAATTTTTCACCACGTGCGTGAAGTAATCTGTCAGTAAAAATATGCCCACGCCCTTTGTCCGCACACATTTGTACTTCATCAATTGCTACAAAATCCACAGCCTTATCTTTTGGCATCGACTCTACAGTACAAATAAAAAAATTTGCAGAATTAGGAATTATTTTTTCTTCACCTGTTATTAATGCAACTTTATTAACACCGATTTTTTTTACACATTTTTCATACACTTCTCTAGCTAGCAGTCTTAAAGGCAGTCCAAAAATTCCAGAATTAAATTCTAACATTTTTTCAATTGCATCATGAGTTTTACCGGTATTTGTTGGACCCAGAAGAGCAATAATTTTTTTTGATAGAATCTGCATTTTTGTGTTAGATTTTTTTTTTTATACTATATGTAGTTCTGAAGTGAGAACAAAGTAAGATTAAAACATGACCGAATCATTTTGTCAAATGTTCTTGTTTTTTAAAATTTATAAGATTTTCCAGACACCAGAAGCTGTAACCACAATTCCTTCAGAATTTAATATCTCACAAGTAATAAAAATAAGAGATTTAGTTTTTTTTTGAATTTTAACCTCACCTTTTAAAGTTTGATTTAAAAGAGCAGCAGAAATAAACTTAACATCAAGAGAAATTGTAACACATCGTCTATTCTCTGCTAATGTATATGCCGCAGTACCCATCCCTGTATCTGCTATTGTCGAGAGAAATCCACCATGTGCTATTTTTCCACCATTAAGATGAATTTCTTTAACAACCGTAGAAAATTCATAATTCTTTATATTAAGTTTTTTAAAACTCAATCCACCGACATGACTCATAAAATCTATATTAGTTTCATTCATATTTTTTTTTATCATAGATAGGTATAATTTGTGAGAATATTACAGCAAATAATATTAAAAATATTCCTAATACTTTAATTTCATTTAAAAATTGATCTAAAATTAACCAAGCAAAAATTGCTGCAAATACCCCTTCAAGAGAGAATATAATAGCTGCAGGCGCTGGAGTTAAATTTTGTAAAGTATAAGTCTGTAATAAAAATGCTAAGCCGCTAGACAAAGCCCCTACGTAAACTATTTCGTACGAATCCTTAAGTATATTACTTAATGTTGGGTTTTCATAAATAACCATTGGCAAAATTGTAAACAAAAAAGCTATTAAACATTGTGACATTGCAATAGTTATGGGAAAATTAAAAAACTTAACTGTTTTACTAATATATATTATGTGAAAAGCCCAACAAAAAGCACTTAGAATACCAAGTGCATCACCGTACCTTACAGAAATATTTTTTAACTCACTTAGTAGCAATCCACCTATTACGCAAAAAATAACAGCAGGCCAGACAGACCAATGAATTTTTTTTGAAAAAATAAAATAAGATATAAAAGGGACTATCAATACATACATGACAGTGAAAACTCCTGTGTTTGCAACATCGGTATATATTAGTGAGATTTGTTGAAGTGCCTGACCTACGCTCAATATAAACCCTAAAAGAATCAAATAAGTAAAAGCTTTTTTATTATCAATATTTTTTTTTTTTATTTTTTTTAGTTCAAAAAACAGAAAAAAAGGAAGTAGAGTTAAAAACCCAACTAGAAATCTACCAACATTAAAAGTATGGGGGCCAATAAAATCCATGCCCATATCTTGAGCTACAAAAGCTGAACCCCATAAAATTGAAGTTACGATTGCACAAATAAGAGAAAACATATTTTTATTCACAAAAAGTAAATATTGTAGATTTACTTAAACAGCAAGTTTGAATGCAAAGTCTTTTCCTAAGCTTTGGCTCAAATGCACACAGAATCTTGCTCCCTCTGCCCCGTCAATAAATCTATGATCATAAGATAAAGAGATGGGTAATATTTTTCTTGTTACAATTTGACCGTCTTTTTTAACCATTTTATCAAATGATTTACCAACTCCAAGTATTGATAGTTCTGGAGCATTAATAATTGGAGTAAAAAAAGTTCCTCCAATACCACCTAAGCTAGAGATAGTCATTGACCCTCCAAAAAATTCTTTTTTATCAATTTTAAGCTCTCTACATAATTTGCTTACCGTTCTTAGCTTTTGGTTTATTTCCTTAATATCTAATTGATCCACATTTCTAATTTTTGGAACCATTAAACCGTGTGGTGTATCGACGGCCACACCAATATGAAAGTATTTTTTGTAGGTAACTTTTCCATTCCCAGGATCTATAGAAGCATTAAAATTTGGATATGTTTTAAGGGCATTAACCATTGCTCTCATAATAAAAGATAATGGAGTAATAGATATTTTTTGATCGGTATATAAATCTCTTAGAGTGCTTCTAAATTGCTCCATTTCTGTAATATCCACTTCCTCATGTTGAGTAACATGTGGAATTTCCGTCCAAGATTTAACAAGATGTGGTCCAGAAAGTCTTTTTACTCTTGGAATATCTTTTACTTCTACCTCACCGAATTCGCTATGTTCATATTCATTTTTTATAATTATTTTCTTTGAGGTAGCACCAACCTGAACATCAATTAATTTATCTTTTATATAATCTTTAACATCTCCTTTAGTTACCCTGCCAGATCTCTCAGAACCAGATATTTTAGAAATATCAACACCTAATTCTCTTGTAAATTTTCTTACATTAGGGCTTGCTGATTTTATTTTTTCCTCTGCAGCTACAGGAGTAAGTCTTATATCATTTTTTTTATTATTTTTAGGAAAATCTATAATTTCATTTTCATTCTTAATATTATTATTTGCTGAAACTGGTTGGATTTTTTCTTTATCATTTTTTTCACTGTCTAATAATAAAATTGTAGTCCCTTCAGAGACTTTGTCTCCAACTTTAATATTAATTTTTTTGATTATCCCACTAAAATTTGAAGGCACTTCTACAGATGACTTGTCACTTTCTAGTGTGATTACTGAATCATCTTTCTTTATTTCTTGTCCTTCTTTTACTAAAACTTCAATTACTTCTACTTCTTTAAAGTCTCCTATATTTGGAACAATAATTTTTTGTTCAGACATAATTATAGTTTAGTTGGAAAAGCTTTATTTTTATCAATATTATACTTCTTAATTGCTTTTTCTGCATTTTCAGAACCTATTAGTTGTTCTTTTGCTAAAGCACTCAGTGTGTAAGCTACTATGTGTTCTTTATCTACTTCAAAAAATTTTCTTAATTTTTTTCTTGTGTCACTTCTACCAAAACCATCGGTGCCTAAAGAATAAAAAGCTTTTCCAGTATAAGGTCTAATTTGATCAGAAAACGCTCTAACATAGTCAGTGACAGCTATAACTGGACCATCCCTTTTATCTAAGCATTTTTCAATGTAGCTTTTTTCTTTTTTTTTATCAGGGTTTAAAAGATTTTTTCTCTCAATTTCCATGCCATCTTTTCTTAATTCATTAAAACTAGTGACACTCCAAATATCAGAATCTACTCCATACTCCTCAGATAATATTTTTGCAGCTGCTATAGATTCTCTCAAAATTGTACCAGAGCCCATTAATTGAATCTTAATTTTTCCTTTATTTTTGTATTCCTTTAACAAATACATTCCTTTTAAGATTCCCTCATCAGCTCCCTCTGGCTTTTCAGGATGAGAGTAGTTTTCGTTCATTGCTGTAATGTAATAAAAAATATTCTCATTTTTTTCATGCATTCTTCTTAATCCTTCTCTAAAAATTACTGCCATCTCGTAAGAAAAGGTTGGGTCATAGGAAACACAATTTGGAATCATCGAAGCTAAAATATGACTATGACCATCTTGGTGCTGTAATCCTTCTCCAGCAAGTGTTGTTCTTCCAGCTGTAGCCCCTATTAAAAATCCTCTAGCTTGTGCATCACCCGCAGCCCAAGCAAAATCTCCAACTCTTTGAAATCCAAACATTGAATAAAAAATATATACCGGAATCATTTCTATATCGTGATTAGTGTAAGAAGTTGCAGCCGCAATCCAAGAAGACATGGCCCCGGCTTCTGTTATTCCCTCTTCTAATACTTGGCCACTTTTTGTTTCTTTGTAAGAGCTAAGTTGTTCAGAGTCTTCTGGCTCATATTTTTGTCCTTCATGAGCATAAATTCCTATCTTCCTAAAAAATCCTTCCATACCAAATGTTCTTGCTTCATCGGGAATAATTGGAACTAATCTAGGCGCAACATTCTTATCTCTAAGGAGATTAGTTAACATTCTAACTAGAGCCATCGTAGTAGACATTTCCTTATCTCCTGTAGACTTCATAAAACTCTCAAATATATCTTTAGGTGGAGCCTTAATAGGTTTTGCTAGTGAAGACCTTTCTGGAATAAATCCTCCTAATTGCTTTCTTCTCTCTTTTAAATATTTTATCTCTTCAGAGTTTTCAGCAGGTTTGTAATACTCAATATTTTTTACCTGTTCGTCACTTAGAGGGACATTAAAACGATCTCTGTAATATAGTAAATCTTGCTCATCTAGTTTTTTTTGCTGATGTGTTGTATTTATACTCTCACCAGATTTACCCATCCCATAGCCTTTAACGGTTTTAGCAATAACCACAGTTGGAGAACCCTGATGTTGCATCGCAGCATGATAAGCGGCGTAAACCTTATGTGGATCATGACCACCTCTATTTAGTTTCCAGATATCATTGTCAGTCATAGATGAAACTAGTTTTTTAAGTTCTGGATATTTACCAAAAAATTTTTCTCTTACGTAGGCTCCACCCTTAGCTTTCATTGCTTGGTACTCTCCGTCTACAACTTCATTCATTCGTTTCATTAGTAGTCCAGTTTTGTCAGCTTTTAAAAGAGGATCCCAATAAGAACCCCATATAACTTTTAAAACATTCCATCCGGCACCTCTGAAACTGCCTTCTAGCTCTTGAATTATTTTTCCATTTCCTCTTACGGGTCCATCAAGCCTTTGAAGGTTACAATTAACTACAAAAATTAAATTATCTAATTTTTCTCTTGCGGCTAAACTGATAGCACCTAACGACTCCGGTTCATCTGTTTCACCATCACCTATGAAAACCCAAATTTTTCTACCCTCATCTTTTAATAAACCTCTATTGATTAAATATTTTAAAAATCTAGCTTGGTAGATTGCCATAATAGGACCAAGTCCCATTGACACCGTTGGGAATTGCCAAAATTTTGGCATAAGCCACGGGTGAGGGTAAGAAGAAAGACCACCAGAGTCTACCTCTTGCCTAAATCTATTTAATTGTTCTTCAGAAAGTCTTCCTTCAAGAAATGCACGAGCATACATACCAGGAGCAGAGTGACCTTGAAAATAAATTAAGTCCCCACCAAAGCTTTTATTTTTAGCTCTCCAGAAATGATTCATACCAACGTCGTATAATGTTGCTGCAGAAGCAAATGTTCCAATATGACCACCAAGTTCGCTACTAATTTTATTAGCTCTAACAACCATAGCGGCTGCATTCCATCTTATATAAGCACGTATTTTTTTTTCTATATTCTGATCACCTGGAGACTTAACTTCTAATTCTGTTGGGATTGTATTAATATAAGGTGTTGTTCTAGTATCAGGTAAAACAAGCCCAGCACTATATGCTTCAGATAAAACTTTATTTAAAAGATAACTAGCTCTTGATGGACCATCATTTTCTAAGACAGCATTTAAAGATTCTATCCACTCTTTTGTCTCCAGTGGATCAACGTCATCTTTAGAAGGAGGTTGAATAATTTTTTTTTTTACATTGTTTATTGTAGCGATAATTTTTGAGTCTTTTTTTTCTACAACATCCTTTGCTGCTAAATCCTCTTTTTTAAAATCTTTTTTTGGTTTAATATTAGATAAATTATTTTCTAGTTTAGCTAGTAAGCTACCTTTAGAAACTTTATCTCCAACTTTAACGTTAAGTTCTGTAACTATACCAGAGGAAGGAGAAGGAACCTCGACACTTGATTTATCGCTTTCTAGAGTAACAATCGGATCATCTTTATTAATTTGGTCGCCAATTTTCACTAACACCTCAATAATCTCAACACTTTCGAAGTCACCAATGTCAGGAACGGATATATTTTGAGCCATAATTTTTGCTAAATTTCTTGGAACTTATAAAATATATAGTTAACAATAAACAACTAAAACATCAAAAAAATCGTCTAAATTATTGTTTAACAGGCAGAACCTGTATTACTTTGTAATTTTATTCACATTATTAATTAATACTAGTAATTATATAATTTTTATGAACTTTTAAAAAAGTATTATTTTAAAAATAAATGATATGCGCCTGTAGCTCAACTGGATAGAGTGCTTGGCTACGGACCAGGAGGTTCTAGGTTCAAATCCTAGCAGGCGCACCAAATATAAGACAAATAAACTTTATGATTAAAATTTCCTTAAATAAAATGTTTATAATCTTTATTATCATCTTCACTATTATCTTAATATTTTTTGTATCTATTTTGTAAAACTAATGTGTTTTGTTTTTAAATTATTTACCATAGCTAGTAGGATAAAAAAATAACTAGAGGTAAGTGTTGTAAAAAAAGCACCAGAACTTCGTATGGGAAAAATTTCAACCATAAATACAAGAAAAGGCACTAGTAAAATTAATTTTTTTTTGTAATAAATTTCTTTTATTGAATTAAAATTAAAAATAAATTTTTTTATTGAAAAAAAAGAAATTAATATAAATAAAAATAGCCCGATGAGACCAGTACTTGTTAATATTTCCAAATAATAATTATGGGGATGGTTAGAGCAAGATCTACCTGGAGGCAAAGTCTCTAGATTTTTGAAGCATTTAGATCGAAAAGACTTAATTCCAAAACCAATTATTTTTTTTTCTTTAGACAAGTCAATCGCAGAATTAAATATTTTTGCATAATTACTATTAATTATAACTTCTCTACTATTAATTTTATCTCTAACCGTGAAAACTTTTACAATATCAGATACTTGTTTAAAATAATCAGTAGCAAAAGTAGTAGTTTTGCTATTCAAAAAATATAAGCTTAAAAAAACAAACACTACCGAACAACTAGTAAGAATAAAAATTTTTCTAAATTTTTTATAAAAATAAACAAATAGACTTAAACTTAGTAAAAATAAAACTAGTGGCGTTCTATTGTTAGTTAAAAGAATAGTAAAGAAAAATAAAACGATGCACGTTAAAAAATAAAACTTTAAATATTTTCCTTCAAAATTCTTAAAATTTAAATACGGAAATAAAAAAATAAAATATAAAGAGAACCTTTGTAAATATCCACCTGCTATATATTCCTTACCAAAAAAACCTGATAACCTATATTCATCATCTGTAACAAAGCCAAAAATATCGATCCCAAAATTTTTTTGATAAATTATATCAATAGCTAATAGCAAAGAAATAGAGCCTGCCACTAAAAAAAAATACTTAATACGAAATTTATCAGCATCTATTAATTTTGTTAAAATAAAAAATATTAATAAAAATCTTAAAAAAGATAATGACTTTAAAAAATTTAATTTATGTTCGACGTTTATAAAATTATATTCTGAAAGACTATAACTGTTCAAGAAAGAAGTAATAATTATAAAAATAAAGAATGAAACTAAAGCAGCGTTAAAATAGTTTTTTTCAATTATAAATAATTTTTTACCAAAAGAAAAAAAACCAAATATAATTATTAAAAAAATATTTAAATTTATAGCTGGATTACCTAAAACTACAGTAAGTGGAAAAATACAATATAAAATATTTAAAATTTCAAATCTATTAAAAAATTTAATTTTCAAACTCATTATTTAATTAATAATAAAATTATTGCTCCTAGAATAATTCTATAAATTACAAATACATTTAAACTAAATTTCTTAACATAACTCAAAAAATATTTGATTGTGGTTAAAGATAAAATAAATGAAAAAAATATAGAAATAATATTTAAGATAGAAAAACTAAAATTATTCATTTCATATAGACTAAAAATATTAAATATTGTTATAACTACTAAAATTGGAATAGAAAGTAGAAAAGATATTTTAGCAGAGTCCTCTCTATTATAATTCAAAATTCTAGCAGCAGAAATAGTTATGCCAGACCTACTTACACCCGGCACCAAGGATAGCACTTGATACAACCCTATAACAATTGTGGATCTAAAATTAAAAGTATTAGTGATTTTTTTACTAATAGGGGCTTTGTCAGCAAAATACAGAAGTATTCCAAAAATAATTGTTGTAAATCCTATCACTTTATAATTTCGTAATTGTTCAATTATATTTAATTTTACTAAAAAATAACCAACAATTAATGTAGGAACTGATGCTATTAGTATTTTGGTGTAAAGATTTTTGTTTTTTTTAAAATTTAAAAGCTCAGATTTAAAATAGTATAGTATTGCAAATAAAGATCCAGCATGAAGACTCATGTCTATTGTTAAATTTTGATTTTCAAAGTTAAAATAATTAGAGATTAAGATTAAATGAGCAGACGAACTCACAGGAAGAAATTCTGTTATGCCCTGAACTACAGATAAAAAAATTACTTCAAGCATATGTTGGATTATATAAGTCTTTTTAAATTTTAATGATATGCATATTTGTTATGCAAAAAAAACATAGAGAAAACCTTGTTTCATTAATATTTATGTCAATACTTTTTACCTATTTAGACTTTTATGTTATTAAATTTCAAGTAGATTGATAAGGATTATGACAAAAAAAATGTTACAGTTTGTAGGTCTGAATCAAGAAGCACCTCCTAAAAGAAATACTGAAAAAAGAAAAGAAGATTTCGGAGAAATCTACAAAGAATTTATAAACAGTAAGGCTAATGAACAATCAAGTAGATGCTCTCAATGCGGGGTTCCGTTTTGCCAAATTCATTGTCCATTAAGCAATAATATTCCTGATTGGCTGAAACTGACTGCGGAAGGGAGACTGAAAGAAGCATATGAGGTTTCACAAAGTACAAATAATATGCCTGAAGTGTGTGGAAGAATTTGTCCCCAAGATAGACTATGCGAAGGTAATTGTGTAATTGAGCAATCAGGGCACGGTACAGTGACTATTGGTTCTATAGAAAAGTACATAACAGATACTGCTTGGGAAAAAGGATGGGTTAAACCATTGAAAATTAAAAGAGAATTAAAACAATCAATAGGAATTATTGGTGCAGGTCCAGCTGGGATGGCTTGCGCTGAGGAATTGAGAAAATTAGGATATCAAGTTACTATTTACGATAGATATGACAGACCTGGAGGTCTATTAATCTACGGGATACCAAACTTTAAATTAGAAAAATTTGTAGTTCAGAGAAGGACAAAGCTTTTGAAAGAAGGTGGAATTAAATTTGTTCAAAATTTTGAAGTAGGTAAGGATAAGAGCTTAAATGAATTGAGAAAAAACCACGACGCCATTTTAATTGCAACAGGCGTTTACAAACCTAGAGAAATAGAAATCCCAGGAAATGATTTAGAAAATATTTTCCCTGCCATGGATTTTCTAACTGCATCAAACAGAAAAGGGTTAGGAGACAAAGTTGAACTTTTTGATAATGGTACGTTGAATGCCTTAAATAAAGATGTTGTTGTTATTGGTGGTGGGGACACAGCTATGGATTGCGTAAGAACTGCAACACGTCAAAAAGCAAAATCAGTTAAATGCCTATATAGAAGAGACAGAGAAAATATGCCTGGATCTGCGAGGGAAGTCGCTAATGCCATAGAAGAGGGCGTTAAATTCATTTGGTTATCAAGTCCAAAAAAGTTTATTGGAGATAAACATGTCGTAGAAGTGAAAGTTAATAAGATGATACTAGGATCTGCTGATTCTTCAGGCAGAAGAAAACCTGAGATCCAAGAAAACTCAGAGTACAATATTAAAGCTGATATTGTAATTAAGTCTTTAGGTTTCGATCCTGAAAATCTTCCAGAATTATTTTTATCAAAAGAATTGTCAGTTTCTAGATGGGGAACAATAAAAATTGATTTAAATACTATGCAAACTAATATTGATGGAATTTTTGCTGCAGGAGATATTGTTAGAGGTGCTTCATTAGTAGTTTGGGCAATTAAAGATGGTAGGGATGCTGCTGTACAAATTCAAAAATACTTAAAAGAAAAAATTATTGAAAAAGACAGAGTAAAAGCTGCTTAATTATGAGTGATTATTTAAAATATTTAAAAAATAAAAAGTTATTACAAGACAACTTAGCTTACGATCCTAATACAGAACACGATGCTTGTGGAGTTGGCTTAATAGCAACAACGGATGGAAAAAAATCAAGGAAAATAGTTGAGTATGGAATTGAAGCACTAAAAGCTGTTTGGCATAGAGGAGCAGTAGATGCCGACGGTAAATCAGGAGACGGGGCTGGCATGCAACTTGAAATCTCACCAGATTTTTTTAAAGAAAAAATTTTCTTAACTGGTCACAAACACGACTCAACCAAAAGAATATGTGTAGGAATGATTTTTTTACCTAAAACTAATTACTCAGACCAAGAAAAATGTAGAGAAATTATAGAGTCGGTTTTGTTGCAAGAAAATTTTTCTATTTATGGATGGAGACAAGTACCAGTTAATCCAAAAGTTTTAGGAAAAACCGCAGATCAAAATAGGCCAGAAATCGCGCAAGTTATATTTAAAAAAAATGAAGAATTAGAAACTAATAATTTAGAAAGAGAATTATATGTTGCTAGAAAAAAAATAGAAAAAAAAGCAATAGAGAGTCAGTTAAAAGAATTTTATATTTGTTCATTCAGCTCAAGGTCTATTGTTTACAAAGGTATGTTTTTAGCGGAAGCTCTTGCTGATTTTTATCCAGACTTAAAAGATCCAAAATTTACATCGAGGTTTGCTATTTTTCATCAAAGATATTCTACAAATACCTTTCCAAGCTGGGATCTTGCACAACCATTTAGAACTTTAGCTCATAATGGAGAAATTAATACCCTCAAAGGAAACATAAATTGGATGAAGATTCATGAACAAGATATGTCCAGTTCACTATTTAAAAATGTTGAGGATTTAAAACCAGTTATTACAGCAGGTGGTTCAGACTCGGGAGCTCTAGATAATGTTTTTGAACTGCTAACACACTCAGGTAAGTTAGCACCACTAATCAAACTTATGATGATACCAGATGCCTGGTCTAAGAGAAGTAAAACAGTTCCAAAAAATCACCAAGATTTATTTAATTTTTTAAATAGTTCTATAGAGCCTTGGGATGGCCCTGCAGCAATTTGTGCTACAGACGCAAAATGGGTTTTAGCAGCGACAGATAGAAATGGGCTACGACCTTTAAGATACGCTATTACTTCAGAGAATTTATTTTATGCTGGTTCTGAATCTGGAATGATAAAATTGCCTGAAGAAAAAATTATTTCTAAAGGTAAACTAGGACCAGGGCAAATCATTGCAATAGATCTAAAACTAGGAAAGCTATATCATGATAAGGAAATCAAAGATTATATAGCTAATGATTATAAAAAATATAATAAGCAAATTATAGATCTAGATAAAAAAATTTTTACCGAAAAAGAGAAACCAGAGTTTACATCTGAAGAACTAAAAAAAAGACAATATTTGTCAGGTCTTAGCATAGAAGACCTGGAGCTTATTTTACACCCAATGGCAGAAGATGGAAAAGAAGCCATAGGTTCTATGGGGGATGATACTCCAGTAGCAGTTTTATCTAATTATTATAGACCTATTTCCCATTACTTTAGACAAAATTTTAGCCAAGTAACTAATCCACCCATTGATTCTTTGAGAGAAAATAAAGTAATGAGTCTCAAAACTAGATTTGGAAATTTAGGTAATATATTAGACTTCGATAATTTAACCGAAGAAAATATTTATGTTTTAGAAAGTCCAATTTTAACCAATTCTCAATTTAAAAAATTTAAAAATTTATTCAAAAAAAAAATTAAAATATTAGATTGTATTTTTGAAATTAACTCTTCACTTAAAGAGAGAATAGAAAAAATAAAAGAAGAGGCAGAAATTGCAGTACGTGAAGGAAATAATAATATAATACTATCGGATAAAAAAATTAGTTCATCGCATGCAAGTATACCTTCCGTGTTGGTAGTTGGTGCAGTCCATTCACATTTAGTAAAATTAGGTTTAAGAGGATATTGTTCAATAAATGTTGAAAGCTCTGACGTCTTAGACACACATTCTTTTGCAGTTTTGATCGGTGTTGGTGCCACAACTGTCAATCCTTATCTAGCTATCGATAGTATTTATCAAAGATTCGAAAAAAAATTATTTAACAATTTAGATTTTGAGAGTTGTGTAGCTAAATTTAAAAAATCTATAGACGATGGTTTGTTAAAGATTATGTCTAAGATGGGTATATCAGTTATTAGCTCTTATAGAGGAGGGTGTAATTTTGAAGCCGTAGGTTTAAGCAGAGCCATTGTATCAGACTACTTTCCAGGCATGAGTTCTAGAATATCTGGTATTGGAATAGGTGGAATTGAAAAAAAAATTAAAGAACAACATAATAATTTTATTTCAAATAACATTGTAAACTTACCAATTGGAGGCATCTACAGGTATAGAAAAACTGGTGAACAACATCAGTTCCAAGGAAACTTAATTCATATATTACAACATGCTGTTGGAACAGGTTCGTATGATCATTACAAAAAATATTCTAAAGGTATTCATGATTTATCCCCTATTAGTTTGAGAGATTTACTAGAGTTTAAAGAAAAGAAAGATCCTATAAGTATTAGTGAAGTAGAACCGTTAGCAGAAATCCTAAAAAGATTTGGAAGTGGGAGCATGTCTCACGGTGCTTTATCAGCAGAAGCCCATGAGACTCTAGGTATTGGAATGAATAGAATAAAAGGAGCCTCTTGTAGTGGAGAAGGAGGAGAGGATGAAAAACGTTTCGTTAAGTTATCAAACGGAGATTCTGCTAATTCAAGAATAAAACAAATAGCCTCAGCGCGATTTGGTGTAACAATTAATTACATTAATAATTGTAATGAGATTGAAATTAAAATGGCACAAGGTGCAAAGCCTGGTGAGGGTGGGCAGTTACCTGGTTTTAAAGTTACGAAGGAAATAGCTAAGTTAAGACATTCTACACCTGGAGTGACATTAATTTCACCACCTCCTCATCATGATATATACTCAATTGAGGATTTAGCTCAGCTTATCTACGATCTAAAACAAATAAATCCTGGCGCACGTATTGGGGTAAAATTAGTCGCTTCTACTGGCATAGGAACAATAGCAGCCGGTGTAGCGAAAGCTAAAGCAGATGTAATTTTAATTTCTGGTCATTCAGGGGGAACTGGAGCAAGCCCTCAAACAAGTATTAAGTACGCAGGTATTCCTTGGGAAATGGGTTTAACAGAAGCTAATCAAATTTTAACACTCAACAATTTAAGACACAAAGTAACTTTAAGAACTGACGGAGGAATCAAAACAGGAAAAGATATAGTCATGGCCGCTATGATGGGTGCTGAAGAATATGGAATGGGAACTTCATCGTTAGTTGCAATGGGATGTATATTAGTTCGACAATGTCACTCAAACACCTGCCCAGTCGGAGTTTGCAGCCAAGACAAATCATTAAGAGAAAAGTTTACTGGTACACCAGAAAAAGTAGTAAATTTTTTTACTTTTGTTGCAACAGAAGTTAGAGAAATTCTTGCATCGCTGGGTTATAAATCTATCAATGAAATTATCGGAAGAACTGATCTCCTTACACAGGTAAGCAAAGGTTCGCCAAATCTAGATGATTTAGATCTTAACCCTCTTTTAGTTCAGGCTGATCCAGGAGACAACCCAAGATACTGTAAAGATAACCAGATTAATAAAGTACCAGATACTTTAGATGAAAAAATTTGGTTAGATATAAAAGAAAAAATAAACAACAAAGATAAATTTAATTTTGAATATAATATTGAAAATACACACAGATCAGTTGGAACTAGACTTTCACATTATTTATATAAAACTTATGGTGATAATAAATTAAATGAGGATTCAATAACCATTAAACTTAATGGCAGTGCAGGTCAGTCTTTAGGAGCTTTTTTAATTAAAGGGTTAAAATTAATAGTTGAAGGAGATTCAAATGACTATGTTGGTAAAAGCCTTTCAGGAGGAAAAATAGTTGTGCGAACCTCTAGTAAAAGCAACTTAGTTACAAGTGAAAATGTAATTATTGGAAATACAGTTCTTTACGGTGCTACAGCGGGAAAACTATATGTCTCAGGGCAAGCAGGTGAACGGTTTGCAGTTAGAAACTCTGGTAGTCTTGCGGTAGTAGAAGGATGTGGAGCACACGGGTGTGAGTATATGACAGGAGGAAGTGTAATTATTCTTGGACAAGTAGGAGACAATTTTGGAGCTGGGATGACAGGAGGAATGGCTTTTATATACGATCCAGAAAATACTTTTGAAAATTTTGTAAATCCAGTTTCAGTTATTTGGCAACAAGTTGAGACCGACTACTGGAAAAAGTTTTTAAAAAATAATCTTAAAGATTTTTTAAAAGAAACAAGTTCAAAAACTGCTAAAATAATTTTAGACAACTATGAAAAAGAATTACTAAATTTTAAACAAATATGTCCAATAGAGATGCTTGATAAGCTAGATAATCCTATTACTTTAAAATCATATATTAAAAAAGTTAGTTAAATGGAGGCAATGAATATTACTTGTTTTGGATTTGGCCAAGTGGCAAAAAATTTTATAAAAAAAATTCACTCAGCAAATTTAAAAATTAACTTAACTGTAACTTCTAGAGATAAATCTGGAAAAAAAAAGCTTGGCAATTTAGACTATCAAAGCCTTCATTTTTCCGAGTACTCTTTTGATCAAAAATTAATAGAAAATTTAAAGTCCTCAGATCATGTATTGGTATCTATAGCTCCAGTTAAAGGAGAAGATATAGTGATAAAAAATTTTCAAAATAATTTGGAGAAAAGTAAAATAAAATGGATTACATACTTATCTGCTACCAGTGTTTATGGAGATCATAATGGAGATTGGGTGGATGAAAATAGCGAAACTAAACCAACATCATCAAATGGCGTAGATAGACTGAATGCAGAAAAATCCTGGTTAAATCTTTCAGAAAAAAAAAATTTGCCTCTTCAAATATTCAGATTGTCAGGAATATATTCAAATCAAAATAACATTTTAGTTAGGCTTAAAACCGGTAATACAAAAATAATTAATAAAAAAAACCAATTTTTTTCTAGAATACACGTTGAAGACATTGCAAATATTTTATTTAAGTCTTTAAAGAATTTTAAAACAAAAGAAATCTATAATATATCTGATGACAAGCCTACATCACCTGAAGAACTTATTATACATGGGTCCACCCTTTTAAATATTAAAAAACCAAAAGTAGTTGAACTGTCTACTATAGAAAGTGAAATGCTAAAAAATTTTTACAAAGACTCTAAAAAAGTTAGCAATAAAAAAATGAAAGAATTTTTTAATTACAAATTAAAATATCCAACTTATGTTGAGGGGCTAAACTACATTTATAACAATATTATTTAATTCTTTAATTATTTTTTTTAAGGAGTTTTTATCAGATAAACTGTGATCTCCTTTTTTAATTATTATTAGTTTTTTTTTAGCACCTGTAAATATTGATAAAACTTTTCTAGAAAATGATGTTGGAACTAGTTCGTCATTTTTTCCATGAACCACAGTGACATAAATTTTAGTATTTATTTTTTTTGATAAAATTTTATTTTTTCTTCCATCTTTTATTAGCTGATATGTAACAGGGTATTCATGTTGTTTTTGCTTAAATTTTGATTGTCCATGTTTGATAATACTTATCCCTTTTTCTTTAATTTCCTCTTTTATTTTTTTGTTGAACTGTTTCCACATTAACCTCTCTAGAAATTCAGGTGCAGAACCAATGCCTACAAAACCTTTAATTTGTTTTTTAAAATACTTAAATTGATTTAAAGCAATCCATGCTCCCATGCTTGAACCAATTAAAATAAAATTATTTTTTTTTACAATTTTCTCAATTGATTTCTTTGCATCATTTGTCCATTCACTTATATTTCCTTTTGTAAACTTTCCCGACGATTTACCATGACCGGAGTACTCGATAGCTAAAAAACCTAATTTATTTTTAACAGCATATTTTTTAAAAGTTTGAGGTTTTTTTCCATCGATATCAGACATAAAACCGGGAAGAAAAATTATATATAGTTTTTTTTTATAATAATTGTCAATATACCTGAGTTTCTTGGTCTTAGAGATTTTAAGATATCTAAATTTTTTCATTATTTTTTTATGTCAGGTTATAAATAAAATTTTAATATATAATATGAATTATGACTAGCAAAATAAAAGTTTTACAAGTAATCCCTAAATTAGGATTTGGTGGTGCAGAAACAGGTTGTTATGACCTTGCTCATTTTTTAGCCGAACAAGAGTGCAAATCATTTTTGATTACGAGTGGGGGTGAGCTTTTAAAATTTGTGAGAAGAGATAAAATAAAAGTTATTCGTCTTCCAGTTCATTCAAAAAATCCAATAATTATATTTATTAATTCTATAATTATTTTTTTTATAATATTATTTTATAATATTGACATAGTGCATGCTAGAAGTCGGGCGCCTGCATGGTCTTGTTTATGGGCTTGTTTTTTTGCAAGAAAAAATTTTGTCACTACTTTTCATGGAACTTATAATTTTTCAACTAAGTTAAAACTTTTCTACAATAGCGTTATGGTTAGATCAAAATTAACAATTGCAGGATCAAATTTTATTTTCAATCATATAAATGAAAATTACCACAAGTATTTAAACCCATCAAAAAAAAAATTATTAGTAATTTTTAGAGGAATTAATTTAGAATATTTTAACTTAAAGAACACATCTATAAAAAAAGTTAACACTTTAGCTGAAAGTTGGAATATTGATAAAAACAATTTTATTATTTTGCTACCAGGAAGATTAACGAAATGGAAAGGACAAGAAATGTTTATAGAGTCCTTAAGCTTACTTTTAGAGGAATATAAAAAATTAAATTTTCATGCAATTATTCTTGGCTCAAACCAAGGTAGAGACCTTTATTCAAAAAAACTTTCACTTTTAGTTGAAAGACATAGGTTGGCAAAAAAAATAACTTTTGTTGAAAATTGCAAAGAAATGCCCATCGCCTATGAACTGGCCAATCTTATTATATCTAGCTCGATTGAGCCAGAAGCTTTTGGTAGAGTGGCCGTAGAAGCTCAAGCTATGAGCAAACCCATTGTTGCTAGTGACATAGGTGGATCTAAAGAAACAGTCTTAAATGGCAAGTCAGGATTGTTGTATAGGTCGAATGATTCTAGAGAATTAGCTAAAGCTATGAATAAAATTATTGAAAAGAACAAAGACTCCTTAAATATAATGGGAGAACAGGGGAGGAAAAATGTGGAAAAAAAATTTAATGTTGATCAAATGTGTCAAACTACCTTTACAGAGTACAAGAAACTACTTAAATAAAACAAATAATGCTTAATGTTCAACTTTTAGACGGAAAAAAAATCCCTTTTGAAAAATCTATAGATGGATTTGCTCTTGTCAAAAAAATTAGCAAATCATTGGAAAAAGATGCTCTTATTATGTTGGTAGATGGAGAACTTAAAGACTTAAGTTATGAAATTAAAAAAGATTCAAATATAAAAATTATCACACATAAAGATAAAGAAGGTTTAGAAGTTTTAAGACATGACACAGCCCACATATTAGCAATGGCGGTTCAAGAGTTATATCCCGGTACACAGGTTACAATAGGCCCAATAATTGAAAACGGATTCTATTATGACTTTGCAAGAAAAGAAGCATTCACAAATGAAGACCTAAGTAAGATTGAAAAAAAAATGGGAGAGATAGTAGATAGAGATGAAAAAACTATAAGACATGTCTGGAAAAGAGATGAAGCAATAAAACATTTTAAAAAAATTGGTGAAAAATATAAGGCTGAAATCATTGAAAGCATACCTTCAAGTGAAGAAGTCTCTATTTATAGTCATGGAAATTGGAGTGATTTATGTCGTGGCCCTCATTTATCTTCAACGGGTAAAATTGGAAAAGCTTTTAAACTTACAAAAGTTTCAGGAGCTTATTGGAGAGGTGATTCTAATAATGAAATGCTTCAAAGAATTTATGGAACGTGCTGGTCGTCCAAAAAAGAACTAGATGAGTATCTACATAGACTAGAAGAAGCTGAAAAAAGAGATCATCGTAAACTAGGAAAAGAAATGGACTTATTTCATTTTAGAGAAGAAAGTCCAGGAGCTGTATTCTGGCACGAGAAAGGGTGGACACTTTTTCAAAGGCTTATAGAGTATATGAGAATGAAACAAAGACTGGCAGGATATAAAGAAATTAATACGCCTGAAATACTAGATAGAAGTTTGTGGGAAAAATCAGGTCACTGGGAAAAATTTGGTGAACACATGTATACCTCAGAAACACCCGACGAAAAGATATTTGCTATTAAGCCAATGAATTGCCCAGGCTGTGTCCAGGTATTTAACCAAGGATTAAAAAGCTATAGAGATTTACCTTTAAAGTTGTCTGAATTTGGAAAGGTGCATAGATATGAACCTTCAGGAGCTTTGCATGGACTTTTAAGAGTTAGAGCTTTTACACAAGATGACGCACACATCTTTTGCACTGAAGACCAGATAACTCAAGAGTCTTTAACAGTAACAAATTTAATTTTAAAAATTTATAAAGATTTGGGGTTTGTAGATGTAATATTAAAATATTCAGATCGGCCAGAGAAAAGAGTTGGAGACGATAGTGTTTGGGATAAATCAGAGGCAGCACTTCTTTCAGCAATAAAACAATCAAAACTTGAATACACTATAAACAAAGGTGAAGGTGCATTTTATGGTCCTAAAATTGAATTTGTTTTAAGAGATGCTATAGGTAGAGACTGGCAATGTGGAACATTACAAGTAGATTTAAACCTTCCTGGAAGACTAGGAGCATCATATGTTGACAAGGATGGAGTCAAAAAAGTTCCAGTAATGCTGCATAGGGCTTTATTTGGATCTTTAGAAAGATTTATAGGAATTATAATTGAAAATTATGCAGGTAAATTACCTTTTTGGTTAGCTCCAAATCAAGTTGTGGTACTACCCATTGCAGAAGAAAATAATAACTATGTAAAAAAGCTATTTGAAGATTTGTTCAAAGAAGGTATAAAATGCGAAGTGGATTTAAGAAATCAAAAAATAAATTATAAAATCAGAGAACACTCTTTAGCGAAAATACCAATGATATTGGTTTGTGGAAAAAAAGAAGTTGCTGAGAATACAGTAACTGTCCGTAGGCTTGGATCTGAAAAACAGGAAATTTTTAAAAGAGAAGATTTAATAAAAAGTATTCTTGCTGACAACAAACTTCCTTTAAACTAAGTGTCAAATTTTAAACCCAATTATTTTCAAAGAAGAAGCAAGCCACAAGGACCAAAGGCTAACGAAAGAATAAGAGCTATAGATGTCCAAGTTATTGGCAGTGATGGAAATAATCTAGGAACGCTGCCTTTGAACAAAGCAATAGAAATTGCAAAAGGAGAGGGCCTAGATTTAATTGAAATCTCACCAAATGCAAATCCACCTGTATGTAAAATTATGGATATGGGAAAGTATAAATATGATTTACAAAAAAAAACAAATATTGCAAAAAAAAAACAAAAAGTAGTTGCGCTAAAAGAAATTAAAATGAGGCCTGGTACTGACGTTCATGATTATAATTTCAAAGTTAAAAATGCCAAAAAATTTTTAAATAATAAGGATAAAGTTAAATTTACAGTTAAATTTAAAGGTCGAGAAATGCAGCATATAAATTTAGGTAAAGATTTAATGAACAGAATTATTGAAGACACTAAAGACATTGGAAAAATAGAGACACACCCAAAATTTGAGGGTAGACAAATGATAATGATAATTCAGCCCATATAGCAAAGATAATATCATCTTGTAAAAAATATTTAATCTATATATAAGGCCTCAACATTTATGCCAAAATTAAAAACAAAAAGTTCTGCAAAGAAAAGATTTAGATTTACAGCTTCTGGAAAAGTGAAAAGACCGCAAGCAGGTAAAAGACATGGCATGATTAAAAGAACGAATTCTCAAATAAGAAAACTTAGAGGTACTACGATAATGTCTGCTGCAGACACAAAAATTGTAAAATCGTATATGCCTTACAATAGGTAGGAAAAATAAATGGCAAGAACAAAACGTGGTGTAACCAGCAGAGCAAAACATAATAAAGTTTTAAAAGCTGTTAAAGGCCAATACGGAAGAAGAAAAAATACTATTCGTATAGCGCGTCAAGCTATGGAAAAAGCGATGCAATATGCTTACAGAGATAGAAAAGCAAATAAGAGAGAATTTAGATCTTTGTGGATTCAAAGAATCAACGCGGGTGCAAGAGCGGAAGGAATGACCTATGGACAATTCATAAATGGCTTAAATAAGTCAAAAATTAAATTAGACAGAAAAGTATTGGCTGAATTAGCCTACAATAATCCAGAAGTCTTTAAAACTATAGTAAAAAAAGCTCAATCCTCCCTTAACTAATTAGGGTCTTTGATTTATCTTGTATTAATAAAAGGAATCAAAAAACTCTATGAGTAATTTAGAAAATATAAATTCTAGCTTCGAGCAAAAAATTAAATCTGTAAAGTCTAAAGAAGAATTACAAATTTTAAAAACTGAATTTTTTGGCAAAAGTGGCCAAATTACAAATCAGTTTAAAACCTTAGGATCTATAGAAGTAGATAAGAGAAAAGAATTTGCATCTTCTCTAAATAAATTAAAAGATAATTTAACAAATCAATTAGAAAAAAAATTTTTAGATTTAGAAACGATAGAAATTAACGAAAAACTTAAAGGCGAAAAATTAGACGTAACACTGCCAATAAGACAATTTCAAAGTGGAAAGATTCACCCTGTGTCTCAAGTAATAGATGAAATCTCATCAATTTTTTCTGAGATTGGATTCTCTGTTGCCGAAGGACCAGATGTAGAAACAGAGCACAATAATTTTACAGCTCTAAATACTCCCGAGGATCATCCAGCAAGAGATATGCATGATACTTTTTATTTAGAGGAAAATAAAAAAATTCTTTTAAGAACTCACACGTCTCCTGTTCAGATTAGAACAATGTTAAATGAAAAACCTCCATTCAAGATTATTGTGCCAGGCAGAACATATCGTTGTGACAGCGATCAAACACACGCACCAATGTTTCATCAATTAGAAGGTTTACATATCGATAAAAATATCACCATGAGTAACCTGAAAGGTTGTTTAGATTATTTTATCAAAGAATTTTTTGAAGTTAAGAATGTTAAAATGAGATTTAGACCAAGTTATTTTCCCTTTACAGAACCGTCAGCAGAAGTTGATATTGGTTATAGAATTGAAAATGGAAGAATAGTAATTGGTGAAGGAGACAAATGGTTAGAAATACTTGGTTGCGGAATGGTACATCCAAACGTACTTAGAAATGTAAAAGTTGATCCAGATAAATATCAAGGTTTCGCTTTTGGTATGGGCATAGATCGTCTTGCAATGCTTAAATATGGTATTAACGACCTCAGAGCTTTTTTTGAAAACGATTTTCGTTGGTTAAGTCATTTTGGTTTTGATCCACTGGATGTACCCACAAATTATAGAGGACTAAGTAAATGATAATTACAATTCCATGGTTGAAAGAGCACCTAAGCACAAAAGCTAATGAAGCTAAAATTTTAGAACAACTGACCAAAATTGGTTTAGAAGTCGAATCTGTCAAAGAAAATTCAGGTGAGCTAAGTGAATTTAAGATTGCTAAAATATTAAAAGCTGAGAAGCATCCAAATGCAGATAAACTTAAAGTTTGTGATGTAAGTCTTGGTGGTGGAACAATTGTAAAAGTTGTATGCGGAGCATCAAATGCTCGAGAAGGACTGTTAACTATCTATGCGCCTCCAGGAGCAATAATTCCAAAATCAAAATTTAAATTAAAAGTTGCTAACATCAGGGGAATTGAATCAAGCGGGATGCTTTGCTCTGAAAGTGAGTTAAATTTATCTTCCGAGAGTGATGGAATTATAGAATTAAAAAATAAAGCTAATGAAATTGGTGAAAATTATTTTAAAAAAAAAGGGGAAAAAATAGTAGATATATCAGTAACACCAAACAGGGCAGATTGCCTAGGAGTAAGAGGAATAGCTAGAGACTTAGGGGCAGCTGGTTTAGGCAGTCTAATAAAAATAAAAAAAAAGCCAATAAAACAAAATTTCAAACAACCTATTAAAGTTTCAATATCAAAAGAAAAGAATCAAGGCTGTTTAGCATTTGGCAGTTGCTACATTAAGAATATTACCAACAAAGAAAGCCCTTCATGGCTAAAAGATAAAATTATTGCATTAGGTTTAAAACCAATTTCTGCGGTAGTTGACATTACAAATTATGTAATGTTTGATCTTAATAGGCCTTTGCATGCCTACAATGCAGACAAAATCAATAAAGAAATTATAGTAAGGAATTCCAAGGTAGGTGAGGGTTTTGAAGCGTTAGACAATAAAAACTATAATCTTCTAAACAACATGTGTGTAATTTCTGACAAAAGTGGAGTTCTAGGACTTGGCGGTATAATTGGTGGAACATCAACTTCAACTGAGCTAGATACAAAAAATATTTTATTAGAATCAGCTTATTTTTTACCTTTTTCTATACGAAAAACATCAAGAGCACTAAATATAAACACTGATGCAAAATACCGGTTTGAAAGAGGAATAGATCCTAACTCAATAAAAGAAGGTTTGGAACTTGCGGTAGCTTTAATAGTAAAAATATGTGGAGGGTCTGCCAGTAAATTTTCTATTGTAGGTTCTACTTTTCAAAAAAATAAAATCATAACTTTAGATATTAAAAAATTTAAAAAAATCATTGGTATTACAATATCAAATTTAGAAGTAAATAAAATTTTGACTTCACTCGGCTGTAAAATAACAAATAGTAAAAAAATATTAAAAGTTGAAACACCTACATGGAGACCGGATATTACTCAAGACATAGATCTAATTGAAGAGTTAATTAGAATTAAGGGTTTTGATAAAATTGAATTAATAGAGCCTGATAAGAAAAGAAATAAAGATACCTTAAATTTCAGTCAAAAATTATTTCATTTATCACAAAGAGCTTTAGCATCTAAAGGTTATCTAGAGGCAATAACTTGGTCATTTACAGATTCTAAAATTGATAAGCAGTTTACAAAGGGTGAAACAGAAATAAAGATCTTAAACCCTATATCGTCAGATTTAGATGTTCTTCGAAGGTCCGTTTTCTCAAATCTTATTATTCATTTAAAAAAAAATCATGACCGTGGCTATGAAGATTTGTCTTTTTTTGAAGTGGGACCAGTATTTTTTGGAAAGAACCCTGGAGAACAACAAATTGTAGTTGGTGGCCTAAAATCTGGCCAGGTAGGTAGAAAGAGTTGGTTCGAAAAATCAAGAAATATAGATGTGTTTGATATTAAAAGTGATGCAATCAGAACTTTAGTCGACTTGGGCTTAGATGAAAATGATCTGTTTATAAGCAGCAATACGAAGAATTGTTATCACCCAGGTAGGTCAGGATCGATAAATTTAAAGACTAAAAAAGGTCCACATCTTGCATATTTTGGTGAATTACACCCCGCAATAATCACAAATTTAGATTTTAAAGAAAAAAATATTTTTGGACTAGAAATATTTTTAAAAAATATTCCAAAACCAAACAAAAAAGTAAGAGTTAGTAAAAAAAATTACACAACTTCTGATTTCCAAAAATCAGAAAGAGATTTTGCCTTTGTTATAGATAAAGCTATCGAAGTAGGAGAGCTTGAGAATATAATAAAAAAAACAGATGACAGTATTGTAAAAAAAGTAATTACATTCGATGTTTTTGAGGGACAAAATATACCTGAAGGTAAAAAATCAGTAGCAATAAATGTTGTAATTCAATCACAAGACAAAACATTGACGGAGAGTGATTTAGATCAAATAAGTCAAAAAATAATAAACACTGTTAAAGAAAAAACAGGTGCAACAATTAGATCTTAATGTCTGACATAGAAAGAATACGTAATTTCGCTATAATTGCGCACATAGATCACGGAAAATCTACAATTGCAGATCGTATCATTCATAAATGTGGAGGATTAACTGACAGGGAAATGTCGGCTCAAGTTCTTGATTCCATGGATATTGAGAAAGAAAGAGGAATTACAATTAAGGCTCAGACTGTAAGACTGAATTATAAAGCTAAAGATGGCAAAGATTATATTTTAAATATTATTGACACTCCAGGCCACGTAGATTTTAGTTACGAGGTCAGTCGATCTTTATCTGCCTGCGAAGGTTCTTTGTTGATAGTTGATAGCACTCAAGGTGTCGAAGCCCAAACATTGGCAAACGTTTATCAGGCCCTAGAAATCAACCATGAAGTTGTACCAATATTAAATAAAATAGATCTTCCAGCTTCTGACCTAGACAAAACCAAGAAAGAAATAGAAGACGTGATAGGAATTGATACGTCTGGTGCAATTAATTGCTCCGGTAAAACAGGAGAAGGAATTGATGATATTTTAGAATCTATTATTAAAATTTTACCCTCACCCAAAGGTTTTGAAAAAAATAAGTTAAAATCATTATTAGTTGACAGTTGGTATGACAGTTATCTAGGGGTAGTTATTCTAGTAAGAGTAATTGATGGACAAATTAAAAAAGGCATGAAAATAAAATTAATGTCTAATGATCAAGAGTATGTAATTGAGAAGGTTGGAGTATTTACACCAAAACCTACTGACATAGACCTACTAAGTTCTGGACAGATTGGATTTATTATAACAGGCATTAAATCCCTTTCAGAAACCAAAGTAGGAGACACTATTTGTGATGCTACAGACCCTATAGATGCGCCACTGCCTGGATTTAAACCTAGTAAACCTGTAGTTTTTTGCGGTCTATTTCCCATAGATAGCTCTGAATATCAAAAGTTAAAAGACGGTTTAGCTAAATTAAGACTAAACGATGCAAGTTTTTCATTTGAAGCAGAGTCCTCAAGTGCACTTGGACTAGGTTTTAGATGTGGTTTTTTAGGTTTACTGCATTTAGAAATTACAACAGAACGACTTGAAAGAGAATTTGATGTAAGTTTAATAACAACTACTCCTGGGGTAATTTACAAAGTACACAAAGCAAAAGGAGAAATTATAGATCTACAGAATCCTTCTAATATGCCAGATCCAACACAAATAGAAAAAATTGAAGAACCATGGATTAAAGCCACTATCATTACACCTGATGAATATTTAGGAACGATCATTAAAATTTGCCAAGACAAAAGAGGAATTCAAACTAATTTAACTTACTCGGGGAATCGCGCTGTCTTATCTTATGACTTACCACTGAATGAAATAGTTTTCGATTTTAACGATAGATTAAAATCTGTTTCAAGTGGTTACGCTAGTTTTGAATATGAAATTACTGGTCACAAGGAAGGAGATCTAGTTAAATTAAGCATTCTAGTAAACACAGAAACTGTTGATGCTTTAGCAATGATTATACATAAAGATTTCGCTGAAAAAACTGGAAGACAAGTTTGTGAAAAATTAAAAGATCTCATACCTAGACACAATTTTATGATTCCAATCCAGGCAGCTATAGGAGGAAAAATTGTAGCAAGAGAATCTATAAAAGGATTTTCAAAAGATGTACTTACTAAAATACATGGTGGTGGCGCTGGTGATCGTAAGAAAAAATTATTAAAAAAACAAAAGAAAGGAAAGGCTAGATCTAAACAGTTTGGCAGAGTAGAAATACCTCAGGAAGCGTTTATTGGAGTTTTGAAAATTAATAAAGAAACTTAAGTGAAAAATAAAAAAATTAGTAAAAAACATTTATTGATTATAGGGGGCACTGGTTTTATAGGATATCATTGTTTTAAATTTGCCAAAAAGTTTAATTGGAAGTTAACAAGCGTATCACGTAATTATCCTAATAAAGAAAGAAAAGTGAAAGGGGTAAATTATTTAGAGCTTGATATAAACAGCTTAGGAGAAATTAAAAAAAAATTAAATAAAAATTTTACACATATAATTAACTTAGTAGGTTCCACAAATAAAATTTTAGAAAAAAAAAATAAAAAATTATTAACTACAACTCACTTAGATAGTTCAAAAAATATTATAAATTTTTTTAGCGAAAAAAAAATTCATAGATTTATTCAAATTGGTAGTGCGGCTGAATATGGTAAAAACAAAATTCCACACAAAGAAAATATTACATGTTTACCAAAGTCAGACTATGGTGTCGCAAAATTAAAAGTAACGAAGCATCTTTTAGATCTTTCTAGCCAAAAGTCATTTAATGGCGTTGTTGTGCGCTTATTTCAGGTTTATGGAGAGCAACAAAATAAAGATAAAATAATTCCATATATCTTGAATAATTGCCAGTCTAATAAAAAATTTAAATTAACTAAAGGAAATCAAACAAGAGATTTTTGCTATATTGGAGATGCGGTTAAAGCTATTTTTTTACTATTAAACAAAAATGACAATATTAACGGACAAATTTTCAATGTTGCAAGCGGTAAAGAGATCTCAATAAAGGGACTAGTATCGCTTATTAAAAAAATAGTTGGTCGTGGCAGGCCTATTTTTGGGAAGATAAAATTCAAAAAGAGTGAAATTGTTAAAAGTAAAGCAGATATTAGAAAAATAAAAAAATTAGGATGGGTGCCAAAAATAAATTTAGAAACTGGGCTCAAAATGTTATCAAAACGTAAATGAAAACGAGTCTTTACATTATTACAAATGAAAGTATTTCACTAAGTGAAGGAGTTTATAAATGTGACAATATAGATATGAAATCTATACCCGAGTCTTTACAAGAAAATAATTTTGATGTTTGTATATTTGCTAGAGAATCAAAATTTAAAAGAATAAAAAATATAAATTTAGTAAAAATCAAAATATTTAATAATATTTTCTCGTATATTTTTAATTTAATTAAATCTTTCAGAGATAAAAAAAACAAATATTTAGTAATTTCAATTTCACCGTATACTTTTTTTGCAGTTATATTTTTAAAGCTATTCAGAAAAAAAATATTTGTTTATTTAAGAAGTGATGGATATAAAGAATATAAATCAATTTTAGGCTTTTACGGTCCAATGATTTATCACTTTATGTTTTCAGTGGTATCTAAATTTTCCTTGTTGATTGCTTGTAGGAAGCATTTACTTAGAGAGAAAAATGGAGAAGTTGTACACCCTTCCCAATTAAACCCAAACTGGTTCATCACGAATAATAAAAAAATAATAAAAGAAAACGCGCTTTTGTATGTCGGAAGAATAAGAATAGAAAAAGGTATTTTTTCTTTAATAAAACTTATAGAAAAATCAAAGTTAAACTTGACTATTGTCACACCAGGAAATGAAGACAAGATGATTAAAACATCAAACAATGTTTCAATTGTAAATTTTGAAAACAAAAATGATGAAATAATTAAATTTTATGATGACCACCGCATACTTATCTTGCCATCATATACAGAAGCTCATCCACAAGTATTAGATGAAGCTTTAGCAAGGAACATACCAGTTATTATCTTTCAGGAAATTTTACATGTAATAAGAGACAGAAAAGGAGTATTTGCATCAGAAAGAAACATTAAATCCTTGCAAGAACTTGTAGCTCACATCAACAAAAACTATCAAGACATTCAAAGAGAAATTAAGCTAAATATATTACCAACAAAAAAACACTTTATAGAAGAACTTAAAAATATTATTTTAACAAAATAAAATGCAAAAAAAAATTAACAAAAACCCAATGATTATTCTTTGTGGCGGTAAAGGAAAAAGAATGGGGGAGATTACAAAAAAAATTCCAAAACCTTTATTAAAAGTAGGAAAAAAAACAATAATAGAACATAAAATAAAATATTATCAGAGCAAAGGAGTGAGTAAATTTATTTTTTGTTTAGGCTACAAATCTTTATTATTAAAAAATTTCTTATCCAAAAAAATAAAAAATGCTATTTTTGATGACGCTGGAATAAGTGCGGGTATTTTAAAGCGAATTTTTTTTGTTAGACGTTATATAAAAGTTGATACATTTGTAAGTTATGGTGACACCTTAGCAAAAATAGACTTTAAAGATCTCCTAAGAGAACATAGAAAATCAAAATGTGCTTTAACCATAGTTGTAGCACCTATCCAGAGCCCTTTTGGTATAGTTGATTGGGACTCAAAACATCGAGTAAAAACTTTTGAAGAAAAACCAACATTTAATCACTTTGTAGGTTATTCAGTAATAAGTCCTAATTTTTTTAAAAAAATTAGTAACAAAATTATAAATTTAAATGACGGAAAAGGTGTTGTAGAAGCAATTAAACATCTTATAAAAAAGAAACAAGTAAATGTTTATAAATTTAATGATTTGCAAATTACAATTAATTCAAAGACTGAACTTTATAATGCGAAATTAGAATATAACAAATATTTTACCTTAAATGAATAAAATGAAAAATAAAAAAGTATTAGTAACAGGTGGTGCAGGTTTTATTGGATCGCACCTAACAAAAAAATTATTAGAATTGGGCGCAAAAGTTTCAGTCATAGTTAAATACAATAGTATAATAGATTCTCCTAGATTAGTTAAAATTTGGGAAAAAATTAATGTTATTGAAGCAGATCTTCGAAATACAGATTCTGTGCTAGAAATGAAAAAAATGAATTTTGATGTTGTTTTTCATTTAGCTGCCTATAATCATGTGGGTGATAGTTTCAAACATGTTTTTGAAAATATTGATTCTAATTTACTATCAACTGTTAATTTGTTAAATCATGGACCTAAAATAAAAAAATTAATACACATGGGTACATCTGAGATCTACGGTATACAAAAAATACTTCCTTTTAACACTAACGAAAAACCAAACCCAATGTCTCCATACGGAGTAACAAAATATGCAAGTGAACTATTTTCACTAGTAAAATCTAAACATACTGACTTAAATTTATTATGCGTTAGGCCATTTAATACATTCGGACCGTATCAAAGTGAAAAAGCAATAATACCAGAAATTATTCTTAAATGTTTACAAAATAAAGAAATTAAAACAACTGCCGGAAGACAAACTAGAGAATTTAATTATATAGATAATATAATTGATGGAATTCTATTTTTAGATAAAAAAATTAAACATAGTTTAGATCCCATTAATGTGGGTAGTAATAATCCAATTTCAATAAAAGAATTAGTTAAAAAAATTCATAAATATTCAGACTCAGATTCAAAACTAAGAATTGGTTCAATTAAATATAGGCCTAATGAGATATGGAAAATGCAAGCAAACAATAAATTTATAACCTCTAAAGGATGGAAGCCAAAAATCAATTTTGATACTGGTTTAAAAAGTACAATTAAATGGTACCAAAATTTTTATAAGTTATATTTAAGCAAACAGGGAACATTCAAACAACTCTAACTTTTGGAGAGGTGGCCGAGTGGTTGAAGGCGCACGCTTGGAAAGCGTGTATACGAGCAATCGTATCAAGGGTTCGAATCCCTTTCTCTCCGCCATTTTAGATGGTTTTATTTGTTTTTTTAAAATTGATATTAATCTTATCTTAAATAGATTGTCCAAAATGTATTCAAAGTTTATTTTATTTTTTTTTAGTTGTTTATTCTTATCCCAAATTGTCTTAGCTGACAGTGCAACACTAAATAATGGTGGCACAACTACCAGCCAACAAGCTATTGATGGAGACGATGAATTTTTAACAGTTACAAATAATTCAACCTTAAATACTGGTGCTACTAAACCTGCAAACGTTACTGGTAACAATGTAAGTGTTACTGTTGATTCTGGTTCCACAATAACATCAAATACAGTTAGTATTTTTGCAAACGATAGATCTGATTTAACAATTTCAAATTCTGGCACAATCAGTGCAAGTGGAATAGTAGCTATAGATGTAAAAGGAACAACTGATGCTAGCATTACAAATAATTCTGGTGGTCAGATTTCTTCAACTAGAAACACAATAAGAATTAGTAAAAAGGGTAGTAACAATACTACAGGTATGACAATTACGAACTCTGGAACAATTGAAGCAACATCAGATGGCTCAGCAATTTTTGCAGCTGACTCTAATACTACAGCTACAATAACAAATAATTCAAGTGGTATTATTACAAATTCTGATAGTAGTAATGCAACTATAAGAGTTGGTGCAAGTTCTTCAGTTACAAATAGCGGAACAATAAAAAATGATGTTGGAAGCGATGTAATCAAATTGTATGGAAACAATTCCACAATTACTCTAAAAGACAGAGGTATAATAGTTGGGAAAATAGACGGCAGTTCAAGAACTGGAAGTACATTAAAATTTCAACATGGTGTTGGTCAAGGTTACTATTATGAAACTGAAGGTAGTTTTAATTTACAAGATTTAGATGGTAACCAAGTAGTGAAAGGATCGGCAGGATCAGTAGGCCAAGGAGGAAGCGAGACATTAGATGAACTTTTAAGTTATAAATCTCTTAACATAAGACAATTTTTAAACAGATACAAAGACTCAGAAAATTTATATGATGGTAATGGCTGGGGAGAAACTTATACCTCGTTTTTAAATCGAAAAGGACATGCTACAAATTTGGCTTTAGAGTACGATTTATTAAATGTGGGAGCTAATTTAATTTCACCTTTAGAAAATTCAGATTTCATTCTTGCTTTTGAAGCTGGAGTTCAAGATTTTGAAGCAGATCATAAAATAACATATCAAAATGTTTCTGCTGGATTGTATCTTCCAAGTAATAAATATCTTTTAAACTTAGACTCTTTTATTTTAGGTGGAATTACTTTAAAAGAGGGTGAGAGAACAATTTTAACAAACACAACATCATCAGGTAAATTAAATATAGACAGTAATTACCAAACTTTCGAAGTACATTCTGGTGTAACAAAAACTAATTACAAGCTTATTCCAAATGTTGGATTAACTGGAAGTTTTTCAATCACTCCGAGTTATGACGAGAGCAAATATTATTCATGGAGAAATAGAAAAGTAGGAAACGTGTCTGTATTTTTTTCTGATAAATACAATCTTATAAATAATGATAATAATAATTTTAATCTAGGTTGGTTGTTAGATTTTAGAAATTCGGTAGGAGACAAATCTCAAGTTTATTCAATTAATGGCACGAGCGCTACATATAAACAAGATAATGCTCTTACACGAGAGATTTCATTAGTTGCTAATTTAGGTTACGAAAAAAAGATTACAGATAATGGTAAATTTACTGCTGGTATTTCTGCAAAAAATACTAATCAGGATGTTAAAAGCTTAAGTGGAAATTTAGGATTTAAACTAAAATTTTAATTAAGATCGGTCGTCTTATGGTCGTCGCTAGACCAATTATTTTAAAGTCTTAAAAATAAATTGTAAGTTAATCAATAATTCTAAGCCACAAAGTTGAAGGCGCACGCTTGGAAAGCGTGTATACGAGCAATCGTATCAAGGGTTCGAATCCCTTTCTCTCCGCCATTACCAACACTTTTTTAAATTTGCATTTCTAGAGCAGCCTGATTACACTCGTACAGCCGTCGTACAGCCGTCGGTTCTATATGAAAAAACTTTTAGCGCTCGTAGTTCTAGGTTTGTTGTTCAGTCTAAAGGCATACTCACATCCTGGAATGACAGGTCCATCAGGATGTCACATGGATTACACGAGAGGATCTCAACACTGTCATAAGTCTAAACAACCTAAACCGTTTCAAACTTATTATTACGTTCATTATCAAGGTCAAACAGCAGGACCATATTCGAGCTATAATTCATGCATGTCAGCTGCTAGAGGAGCTAAACTTGCTGGAGCTTATTGTAATACTTCAAAATATTAATCATGAAAAAACTTTTAGCGATCATAGTTCTGGGCTTGGTACTTAATTCCTGTGGTGATGGGGGCAGTGCTTATGACAAGGGTTATAATGATGGATATGATGGAGCTTCACCAAGAAAAAGCTCGGGCTCTTATTTTTCAGGCTATGAAGATGGACAGTTTGATGCAGATTGTGATTATTACAGAGATAAAAATATGTGGGCTAAATATAAATCTTTAAGATGTGGGTAACATGAACACAGTTGAAGTACTTTTATTTGCAATCTTAATAGTCCTATCATTGATTGCTTGGTTTCAAGGAAATATCTGGCTAGATAATAATTATTGGAAGTACAGAGGAAGAAGCGAGAAGGCTCGCAAAGATACAGCAGAAAAAAAGCACCTAGAAAAAATGACAGCAACATTTGAGGCACCCAAGACACTCGTCACTACTTTCATCAATGGCTTAATTTCGTCTACACTATTTTCTATCGTAATTTATTTCGTAATAAAATTTATAGCTAACAACTTTTAACGATGTATTATTTATTATTAACAACTTTTTTAACTTTGATTGCATATATTGCAATAGGTGACAGTGTTTTAAACAAAGTTACTTTTAAAACCAACCCTAAATATAGAAAACATGTACTCGACGCTATAGTTTGTTTTTTGGGTGGGATATTATTTTCAATTTCAACTCAAATGTTTGTCGCTGATTATTTTAGACTTGGAGCAGATTTTTTAAATGCGGATATGTGGAGAATTGATCGTGCAAGAAATTTTTGGCCATTTATATTTGGATATATCATTACTTATATAATTATCTTTGTGAGAAGAGCGTATCGTAAATAGTGAACAATAATTACAAACAACACATTATAACTGCGTTAGCTTCATTAACGTTTCTTCCTTTATATTTTATAGGACTAATAGGAGGAGCTATAGCCGGAGAGTTCTTCTTTTGGTTTATGAATTATTTTTCTCAGTATCCGCTTACAGACTGGGTTGCAATTATAACTGCTCATTTTTGTGCTGGATATGTTGCTGGCTCTTTTTGTGGGTTTATAATTAGCAAAATTTATAAACAATTAATTTTCACAACAGCTTTAATAGTGCCAGCTATACTTATTGCCGTAGCAATTTTTCTAGATATTTCTTATGCATTTAAAAATGGATTTGATTTAGAATTTTTGGGTCACATTGTTAGAAATCCAGTAATATTTGTCTATTATTACATTAAGTTAAGCGAAAGATAACCGCCGCCGCACAGCCGTCACTTCTGTTTCAGTTTACCGATTTCCAAAAAAATAACTTAAGCATACCAGCATAATGTGGCCGAGTGGTTGAAGGCGCACGCTTGGAAAGCGTGTATACGGGCAACCGTATCAAGGGTTCGAATCCCTTTCTCTCCGCCATCAATTTATACACACACTTAATACGAGTTTAATTTTTTTTAACGAATCAAGTAT